>BNJU01001391.1_pt1 | contig 138908 bp, 169 predicted proteins | sample 8539281 | NCBI WGS metagenome assembly BNJU01 (sample SAMD00202456, study PRJDB9452) | human saliva metagenome | isolation source: human saliva | place: Japan | reverse complement strand
CCCGATGAGTTCCTCGACGACTCCGCCGAGCGTCCTCAGGTCCCGCGGGCCGCGGCGGCGCACCGTCAGCGAGGGCCGGCCGCCGGCCACGAGGTGCTGAGCAATCCGACCTCGGCCCGCATCTCCCGGGTGGCGGGCCTGTCCCGCCGCAACGCGCGGGCCAAGCACCGTCGCTTCCTCGTCGAAGGCCCCCAGGGCGTGCGCGAGGCCGTCCGGCACGCCCCCGGTCGCGTGCTCGACGTCTACCTCACCGAGGCGGCCCTCGAGCGCCACAGCGAGATCTGGGACGAGGCCGTGGCCGCCGGGCTCTACGTGCACGTCACCACCCAGCAGGTCATGGACGCCATGAGCCCCGACGCCCAGGGCCTCCTCGCCGTCGTGGCCACCGAGGAGGCCACCGGCTCCGAGGCGCTGGCCGCCGCCCTGGAGGGGGCCAGGCTCGTCGCCGTCCTCACCCAGGCCCAGGACCCCGGGAACGCCGGCACCATCATCCGGGCCGCCGACGCCGCCGGCGCCGACGCCGTCGTCCTCGTGCGCGGCAGCGTGGACCCCACCGCACCGAAGGTCGTGCGCTCCACCGCCGGAAGCCTCTTCCACCTGCCCGTGGTCACCGGCGTGGCCCTCGACGACGCCGTCACCGCCCTCCACAACGCCGGACTCACCGTCCTGGCCGCCGACGGACGCGGGGACTTCGACCTCTTCGAGGCCGAGTCGCTCCTGGAGGCCCCCAGCGCCTGGCTGCTCGGCAACGAGGCGCACGGACTGCCCTCAGAGGCGCTGAGCCGAGCCGACGCCGTCGTCTCCATCCCCATCTACGGCAAGGCGGAGTCCCTCAACGTCGCCGCGGCCGCGGCCGTCTGCCTCTACGCCAGCGCCCGGGCACAGGCCCAGAACTCTGGCCGCAGCTGACTCACAGCAGCTCGCAGATCGCCTCAGCGGCCCGGCCCGGTCCGTCGAGTCCCTCCATGAGCCCCGGCCATCCGCCGGGCGCGTGAACGCATGCCGTCGTCGGCCAGGGCCTGGCGCACCAGCTCCGCCCAGTCGGTCCTGCGAGCCTCCCGCTGCGACACGAGCCTGGCCGAGCCGAAGGCCACACAACGCTGCACGTTGAAACGCTGCTCGAACTGCAACGGAATCCCGATGAAGGGCCACCCCTGGACGCAGCTGGTCTGCACCGTTCCTTCCCCGCCGTGAGTGATGGCCAGGTCGACGGCGTCGCCCAGCTGGTGGGCCGGAAGCCAGTCAGTGACGTGGACATTGCGTGGAAGAGTCTCCAGGTCCTCCTGGCGAAGGTGGGAACGCACCGGAGCCAGCACCTGGCAGTCCGCCCGGCCCAGGCCTGCCAGCACGTGAAGGACGAGGTCACGGTTCCCCGATGAGCCCATGGCGAAGTACACCAGGGGCTGGGGGCCGGCGGCCAGGTCGGCCAGGAACTCGGGGAGCTCCCCGGGCAGGCGGGCGTAGACCGGCCCCACCACCCGGTGCCCCTGAGGCATCCTCAGCCACTCGGGCAGCAGGTGCGGGGCAGTAGCGATGAGATTGAGATCGGCAGTGAGCCCGTTGAGCACCCCCTGGGGCAGCGAGACGCCATTGGCTCTGGCCACAGAATGGAAGGAACGAGGCAGGGGGAGCCGCGTCCCGAGCGCATGGAGCGCGTGAGCGGCCACGTTGTCGACCAGGCACTCCTCCGGGGAGGTGCGGGGCAGGAAGCCGGTGGCCCCGGTGGCGCGCGCTGCTTCCAGGTGCGCCAGGGAGTAGGCGAAGGGCCGTACGAAAACCAGCGGCACGCACTCCGCCCGCGCAGAAATAAACTGGCTGGGAGTTACCCCGATGACAACGGCGTCCGGACGCAAGGAGCGCAGCAGCACGCGCTCACTCGTCACCCGCTGGGCGAGCATCTTCTCCGTGAACGGGTGACGCAGGCTGCGGCCCTGGTCGAAGTCCAGCGCCAGCCTTCCCTCCTCCTCACTGAGGTAGGGGGTCAGCAGGCGGAACTCGAAGCCCGCGGCCCTGATGTACTCGGTGTTACGTGGCGAGAAACCCGGCGAAGACGCACTCAACGTGCGAAGGCATCCGGCGGGCCACCTCGATCGCACGGGTCACCTCGGCGAAGTTGAATGTCTCCGGAGCGAAGAGGACGCGCGACGTCCTGCGGCGTACAGCCACCACATCTCCAGTGGTGCCTTGAGGCATGATCGGCTCTCCTTCTGAGAGCGAGGGGTGCCACAGTGCGGGTGAGCCCTCATCGTCGTTCTATTGTACGTCTTGTACAACCGGGGGAGAGAGTAGCACGTTCGCGCCTGACGTGAACGCCTTTTTTACGACAGGTTCGAAATACTGGAAGAAAGTGTGAGCGGCCCCGGGGAGGTCTGAGTCTCGATGCGGCTCGGTTCGCCCTTAGTGCTCGCCCTCAGCGGTTGCTCACCGGCTCGGGGGCGGTGGCCGGCGTCGCGGCCGGCTCGGGGGTGTGCTCAGCGCCCTGGCGAGCCTGGGACACCAGGCTCCGCAGTGTCTGGGCGGACATGTTCGTGATGGTCTCCTGGCTGATCTCGGGGTGATCCAGCCAGGCCAGGCACAGGGAGATCATCGTGCTGATCCACACCTGGGCGGCGAACATGGCGCGCGCGTCGGGCTCGGGGATGCCCATGAGCATGAGGACGAGGCGTTCGTAACGCTCGAAGCTGGTGGCCAGCGCGGCCGCGATCTCAGGGTCCTGGTCAAGACCTCCGGTGTGAAGCGCTCGAAGGCTGTCTGGCCTGGCCTTCACGTAGCCCGCGAACGTGGAGATCGCCCCTTCCAGGGTCAGTGCCGTCTGCTGCTCGACCAGGCCGTGAAGGTGAAGGATCTCGTACTCCACGATGGCTCGGGCGAAGGCCATCTTGGAGGGGAAGTAGTGATAGAAGAGCGTGCGTGAGACACCGGCCCGCTTGATGATCTCGTTGACGTGAGTGCGGTCGAGCGTCCCCTCCGCGAACAGCTCGACGCCGACTCTCACCAGCTCCTCCCGACGCTGCTCGGGCTGGAGTCGGCGGCGCGGATCGGTGGCATTCGCGGGGCTCATGCAGATGAGACTACGACCGCGTGGTCGGCGTACGCGGTTAGGCGCTCTGTATGGCGTGTGAGCATCGTCCCAGGTTCGGGGGAGTTGTGAGACGGTTGACGCTCCGGTTGGAGACGGTGCTACTCTTCCTGACGAGAGGTTGGAACTCTCTGATATGTGTAGGCCGACACAAGCCAAGGAGGAATGCAGTGCGCATGCGGATGTGTTGCTGTTGCTGTCGATGAGACAGATGACGCTCCCATATCCATGTTGAGACGAGGTACTCGTGACCGCATCCGCACCCTCTCCTGACCAGACCGCCGCAGACCGGGACGATGACGTCCTGGTGCAGATCAGCAACGTCACCAAGTACTACGGCCGTTTCAAGGCTCTCGACGACGTCTCCCTCGACATCCACCGTGGTGAGGTTGTCGCCGTCATCGGCGCCTCCGGATCGGGCAAGTCGACCCTGTGCCGTACCGTCAACCGCCTCGAGCCGATCCAGGAAGGGCAGATCGAGATCGACGGAATCCCGCTGCCTCAGGAGGGCCGGGCCCTGGCTCAGCTGCGCGCCGAGGTGGGAATGGTCTTCCAGTCCTTCAACCTCTTCCCGCACCGCACGGTGCTGGACAACATCACCCTGGCGCCCATCAAGGTGCGCGGCATCCCCCGGGGTCGGGCTGAGGAGCGGGCCCGTGAGCTGCTGGCCCGAGTCGGCTTGGAGGACCAGGCCGACAAGCGTCCCTCTCAGCTCTCGGGAGGTCAGCAGCAGCGCGTCGCCATCGCCCGCGCGCTGGCCATGGACCCCAAGCTCATGCTCTTCGATGAGCCCACCAGCGCCCTGGACCCGGAGATGATTAATGAGGTCCTCGACGTCATCAAGGACCTGGCTGCTTCGGGCATGACCATGCTCGTCGTCACCCACGAGATGGGCTTCGCCCGCTCGGTCGCCGACCAGGTCGTCTTCATGGACGGCGGCCAGATCGTTGAGTCCGGCCGGCCCGCCGAGTTCTTCTCCTCCCCGCGCACCGAGCGCGCCCGCGACTTCCTCTCCAAGGTGCTCAGCCACTGAGCCCCGAACCGCATCCTCTCCCGAGTGCGGCGACCACCGCAGGCCCAGCGCCTGGGACGGCCCCTCCCCCGTCCGAACGAAAGGAACACCATGACCACCCTCTCCCGCCGCGGACTCCTGGCCACGACCGGCGCCCTCTCCCTGGCAGGCGTCCTGGCCGCCTGCGCTGACACGGGCGCCGACGGTAAGGCCGTCGCCTCGTCGTCGGCCTCCGACGCCGACTACGACAAGGCCATCAACTCCGGTCCGGTGGCCGCCGCCGACGTCGTGGCCGCCTCCCCTGGGCCGCCTCCGTGAAGCAGGCGAAAAAGCTCGTCACCGGCGGGACCAAGACCTCCGAGGTCTTCTCCTGGGAGGACTCCAAGACGAAGAAGATCTCCGGCTTCGATGCGGCCATCGCCCAGGCGCTGGCCCGCTACATCATCGGCGGAGACGACGCCCGCTCCCTCCTCGAGGTCCAGCAGGTCACCTCCGAGACGCGCGAGACCGTCCTGACCAACGGCACGGTCAAGGCCGTCATCGCCACCTACACGATCACCCCGGAGCGGGCCAAGAAGATCGACTTCGCAGGCCCCTACTACGCCTCCAGCCAGGCCATCCTGGTCAAGGCCGATAACAAGGACATCACCGGCGTCGACACCCTCACCGGGGACGTCGCGGTCCAGTCCAACTCCTCGTCGGCCGCCGCCCTGAAGAAGTACGCCCCCAAGGCCACCGCCAAGCCCTTCGACACCCAGGCCAAGTGCGTCGCCGCCGTCGAGAGCGGGCAGGTCAAGGCCTACGTCGTGGACCAGTCCCTGCTCAAGAGCGAGGTCCTGTCCAATGACAAGGTCAAGATCGTCGGTGAGACCTTCGCCGAGGACCCCTACGGCATCGGACTTCCCAAGGACTCTGGGGCGCAGGCCTTCGTCAACACCTTCCTCAAGACGATTGAGGACGACGGCACCTGGAAGAGGATCTGGGAGGCGACGATCGGCAAGTCCCTCGGTGGCGACGCTCCTCAGCCCCCGGCCATCGGCTCGGTGCCCGGGTCCTCGGCCGGCGGTGACGCGACCGCGCAGAGCTCCTGAACGACCTCACTGCCTGTCAGGCTTGCCGCGTCCTCGGCCCGAGCGGACCCGCCGCAGGGCCGACGGCGCGGCAGCCGACAGCATTCCCGTCATGGTGACGACCCGCATCGTTCAAGGAGGCGACTGTGAGTGCCATTACCGACAATCTCCCCGCTATCGGTTGGGGGCTGCTGGTCACGCTGGTGATCTCCGTCCTGTCCTACCTGGGTGGGCTGCTCCTGGGGTCGCTCATGGCCATCTTCCGGGTCGGTCCCATCCCCCCGCTGCGTGCGCTGGGTGCGGCGTGGGTGACAGTGGCCTGCAATATCCCCAATCTGTGCCTCATGGTGCTTGTCGGGCTGGCGCTGCCTCATGTCGGTATCACCATCCCGCTGTTCTGGTCGGTGATCGTGGCGCTGGTCTTCTCCTCATCGGGATTCGTGTGTGAGACGGTCCGCAGCGGGATCAACTCGGTGCCCAAGGGGCAGATCGAGGCCGCCCGTGCACTGGGCATGCCCTTCGGGCTCATCATTCGCGGCATCGTCCTGCCCTCAGGCGCTGGCCCGCACGATCCAGCCACTGGTCAACATCTTCATCGCCTGCCTCATCGGCTCCTCGCTCGCCGCGGCGATCGGCGTCGTCGAGCTGACGGCCGTGACGCAGAGAATCAACCAGGATCGAGCCGCGGGAGTCATCACCTTCCTCACCTCCGGTCTTACCTACCTGGCCATCGCCTTCGCCGCCACGAAGTTCGGCGGGCTCCTTGAGAGGCGTCTCGAGTTCATGGGGAGGGGGCGAGCATGAGCTCAGACATCATGCCGATGACAGAGCCCCGTCCACGCCGTCAGCGGAGTCAGGGCTCCGGGGCGGCGGATGCGGCACTGCTCTTCGATGAGCCCGGGCCGCGGGGCGCATCCTGATCGCCATCGGATCAGTCGTCGCCGTCATTGGAATCGCGGCGCTGGCCGCTGCGGTCCTCTACCGGCTGGACCTCGCGGGACAGCTCGACTATCCCAAGTGGCGCTACTTCCTGGGGCAGTCGGTGGTCAGTCAGCTCCTGGGGCGGCCGGGACCACGTTGACCCTGGGGGCGTTGCCGCGGTGCTCACCTTCCCCTGGGGAATCGCCTTGGGCTGGCTCCGCTTGCTGGACAACCGCCCCATCAAGTGGCTGGTCGGCCTGTGGGTCGATGCCATGCGGGCGGTGCCGATGCTGCTGCTCGTCTACTTCTTCCTCCTGGTGGTTCCCCGCTTCGCCACGATCTCGGACTTCTGGAAGCTGGCACTGCCCATCGTCATGTGCACCTCGGCGACGACGGCGGAGGTCTTCCGCTCCGGTGTCCGGGCGCTGGACCGTGGCCAGACGGAGGCCGCTTGGGCACTGGGGATGAGTCCATCGCTCACGATGCGCCTCATCCTGGCGCCGCAGGCCCTGCGCCTCATGCTCCCCAACCCTGATCACGCAGATGGTGACCATCATCAAGGGGACGACGCTGGCGTACGTGCTCGCCTACCCCGAGCTCATGTATCGCGGCTCCACCATGATCGGCCAGGCGAAGATCGATGCCCATTTGTCGGTCTTCTTCCAGACCTACGTCATCATCGCCCGTGCTCTACATCATCGTGAACTGGTCCCTGGGGGCACTGGCCCGGTACATCGAGTCGCGTACCCGCTGAGGGCGAGGCGACCTATCGCCTCACCCTCGCGGGAGGAGTCATCTCTTAGGAGGGTGCCACTGGCGAGAGGTTGCAGTAACGTGCGGCATTTCTGCATCTCGATGTCATAGGTGATGATGGCGTCTGCTTGAATATCCAGTGCCACTGTCAGGTGGATGGCGTCTGCTGCCCTCAATCCCAACGATGTTCTCAGCTGCGTCAATGAGCTGCGACCTCGATATGTCGATGAGGTCGATCCCTGAAAGGAGGATGCGACCGTCTCCTGATCGAGTTCACTACGTCGTCGAGCGGCGCAGTCGAGCCTCCCAGTGTGTCTGGGAGGACGAGAGGAACAGTAGCTCGACGTCTCGCGACTGGTTGATCTGGCTGACTGTGACGCCAGGCTGGAAGCCAGTTGAGGACAGGATTGCGTGACATCTTCTCCTGGACATGAGGAGTCACGGTACGCGTGAGGATGATCAGTAGTGAACGATGCAGGTGGTCCTCAGCCGTGATGGCTCGCACTACTGAACTCGGCGCTGGGAATCGTCGTCTGCGGGGTTCGGTGTCGTTTGCGGTGATCCGTCCGCAGTCGACTTGCGTCGCTGTCACGGACAGCGCGTCCTGCCGCTATGACGGCTGGCGGCCCGGGTGTCCCGCTCGGATGCTGGTCGCCGCTGTCGTCTGGCTGGAGCCGGCCCGGCCGCTGACCTTGCTCATCCTGGTCGCAGCGGCGGTCGCCCAGCTAGGAGACGCTGCTATCGGTGTCGTGCACCGCGTGCCGGGAATGGTTGCGTTCCGCTGCAGCCCTTCTCCACCTGGTCACCGCGGGCCTGTCTGCTCTGAGAGCAACAGAAGATGACGAGGGAGAACGCGTCTCGGTTGTCAGGAGGGCAGGTCGCGGCGGGTGTAGGCGACCAGGCCGATCATGATGCCGATGAGGCCAACCAGGGCCTGGACGGCCAGGGGCTTCCAGTCGGGGGAGCCGACGACGTCGAGATGGTGACCCAGCACGCTGAGATCCTGGCCCAGTCCTTGAGCTCGACGAGTCCGCCGAAGAACTGGGCGAAAGCGCTCCAGGCCACGACCGCCCAGGACAGGCCGATCAGTCTCGGTGCCAGACCCACCAGAGCGGTCGCGATCCCGACGGCCGCCATCATGCCGGGCAGCTGGCTCACCGTGAACACGAAAGAACGCGCCACGGCGTGGTCGTCGGTGAGCTGAGTCGCCGTCGTCGCCGCCAGAACCGTCGCCGAGACCAGCAGCAGGACGATCGACTCGATCAGTGCGCACAGAACCTGGGAGAGGAGCACTCGGCCACGACTCACCCCGGCGGCCAGCTCGACCTCCACCAGTCCCGCGCGCTCCAGGCCCGCCAACCCGTTCACCCGTCGCACCGCCGCCACGGCCACAAGCAGCGTCGTGACCACTGTCATGAGGGACATGAACTGCTCCACCGGGGACCCCACGGCCATCTTGCCGACCCAGGAGGCCGTCGGAGAACCGGGGCCAGCAGATCCTTGATGCTGCCGGACACCGAGCCGTACAGGAGTGCCAGAGCCGTCGAGGCCAGGGCCCAGCCGACGAGGCTGCGCCACGACAGGCGCGCGAGCAGATTCATGTGCCCCCGCACCCCGCCACCGGCGCCGAGACGAACTGCGGTCGGGCAGGTAGCCGTCCAGGTACTCACGGCGCGCGGCGAGCACTGCGGCGCTGAGCGCCACAGCGATGGCCACGGCGCAGCAAGCCAGGAGCACCTCGAAACGGTCATCGGTGTAAGGGCGCACGAGGTCGCGCCACCCCAGGGGAGTCAGCCACCGGAGCCAGTCCGATCCGGTGCCGTCTGAGAGTTGGTCGGCGCTCACCCGCAGCACGAAGGCGAGTGCGAGCACCATCATGGACAGGCCCCTGGCCTGGCCCACCTGACGACCCTGCTGGCAGGCCACCGCCGCGATGGCCGAGAACACCCATCCCGTCACGCAGACCGTCCCGGCCAGTGCCCAGGCCCCACTCACCGTCAGCTCCTCGATGCTCCCGGTCTGCCAGGCCAGAAGGCCTCCGACCCCCGCGGACAGGGCGGCGACCACCACCCACACCAGGGTCACTGGCACGAGAAAAGGAACCGACCTGCCCGCGCCCGTGGCGCGGAGAATCTCGACGAGCCCCTCGTCCTCATCGGCCCGCAGGACCCGGCAGGTCAGCAGGATCGCCATGAGTGAGGTGCACACGAGCAGGAAGGTTCCGGTCTCCCACTGCAGGAGCTGGCCTAGCCGGCCGGGCACGGGGACATAGCCATACAGAAGGCGCGTTCCCGGAGACTTGCGCATCTGCTCGATGAGCACCGTCCGGGTCTCCAAGGAGGGGTAGACGCTTTCGTAGCTCGGTGCGGTGACACCGACCAACAGCCACAGGGGCGCCAGCCAGGCCGCGATCTGAAACCGGAATCGTCTGAGCAGAATCCGCAGGTAGGCCTCCCAGCCGGCAAGGGCGCTGCGTTGCGTTAGAGCTGATAGATCGGTGCTGACTCGCCCGCAGCTGTGCTCGACGAGGCGTTCATCAGGCCTCCTCGTAGTGACGCAGGAAGAGATCCTCCAAACTGGCCGGCTCGCAGGTGACGTCCTGGATCCGGTGCTCGCCCGCGAGGCTCAGCACCGTCGGCACCTGCTCCGCCGCCACCTCAAGGCTCAGGCGGCCACCGTCCTCGACGCCGTCGAGCCCCAGGGCCTCCAACGCCCGGGAGACGGTCCCGAGCTCGTCGCTCGCAGCGCCCAGCTCGATGCGGGTGCGCGACAACCGCCGCAGAGTCCCCAGGTCGCCCTGCTCGACGACCCGGCCGTCCTTGATGATCGTCACCGCACTGCACAGGCGCTGGACCTCGGCCAGGATGTGACTGGAGAGCAGAACCGTGCGGCCCTCGCCGGCAGCTCTGGTGACCTCCTCGGTGAAGACCCGCTCCATCAGCGGATCCAGGCCACTGGTGGGCTCGTCGAGCACCAGCAGGCTCGTGGGCGCGGCCAGGGCGGCCACCAGCGCCACCTTCTGCCGGTTCCCCTTGGAGTAGGTCCGTACCCGCTTAGCTGGGATCCAGATCGAAAGCGCTCAATGAGCTCAGCCTCCCGCTCGGCGTCGCGAGAGCCGCGCAGCCCGGCCAAGGCGTCGAGCACCTGGCCACCGGTCAGGGCCGGCCACAGCGCCACGTCACCGGGAACATAGGAGACCTGCCGGTTGATGACCGCGGCCTGCCTCCACGGCTCGCTGCCCAGCACGCTCACGCTTCCGCAGTCGGGCCGGTAGAGCCCCAGCAGGACGCGGATCGTGGTGGACTTACCCGCCCCGTTGGGGCCGAGGAAGCCGTGGACGCTGCCCGCCTCCACCGTCAGGTCCAGGCCGTCGAGCGCCCTGAAGCGCCCGAAGTGCTTAACCAGGCCGCGCACGCGCACCGGCGGCTCGCAGCCGGCGCCCAGATCACGGACCGCGCCGGGAGAGGAATCCGTGATGGGCTCGTCCGTATCCGAGCGGGACGGCGCTGCTGACGTACCCGTTGCCTTCTCCGCTTCGGCTCTCTTCACTCTCACAGCACTGGCTCCTCTCCCGCCGAGCGGCGGATTGTTGCGGCGAAGTCCGGATCGGCGAGCATGAGCTCTATGAGCTCAGCCACGAAGGCCTGCTGAGCCGGATGGGGGTAGCTGGAGGTGGTCAGCACATGGGTCAGTCGCCACATGGCGCGCCCCAGAGCACCCGAGGGAAGGTCGTTCAGGACGGCCAGGGCGTGCTTCTTGTGGCGGCACGCCAGCCCCCAGCTGTTCTGCGCGAGCCGGTGCGCCTCAGCGCGCCCCTCGGCCTCGCGCAGCGTGGCCAGACGGGCGAAGTCCGCGACCTGCTGGGCGGACAGCTCTCGATCAGCCTCATCGAGCGCCTCGATGAAGGGGATCGCACTGTCGGGCACCATGCCCAGAGAGGCGAGCACCACCATCATCTGCCGCTCAGCCCGCAGGCCGCGCACACTGCCGCCCAGCCGGACGATCCGAGCCTCGATGTCGTCATAGAAACGAGTCAGGGCGCTGGGAGCGGGGGACAGGCCCTCACCGCGCTCCACCCGGGCGATGAGCTCATCGACCCGGGACGCCTGCTCGGCCAGGCTGCGCTGCTGGGCCTCGATCGTGCCCTCGCGTGGCGCGCAGATCGCGCAGCACCGCCTCACGGCGGGAGTCCTGATCGGTGCCGATCGTGTCCGAGGCGAGCATCTCCGCCACCTGGGTCAGCGACAGTCCGCCGTCGGCCAGCCACCGGATACGCAGCAGACGGGCCACGTGCTCGACGCCGTACTCGCGCCGCCCCCGCACCGTGGGCGGAATCTCCAGCAGACCCAGGTGGTGGTAGTAGCGCACCGCCCTCGGCGTGGTTCCGGCGATCCGGGCGAGCTCCTTGACGTTCATGAATCCATCCCAGCAGGTGACGTCACGTCACCGTCAAGTCCCACGTGGCGGCGACCTCATCGGAGCCCAGAACCAACCCATGCCCAACCCACGACCGAGTTGGGCAGAGGCCACCGCGCCACCCCGGTGACGGGACGATTCACACCCACGCGACGGCGCGGACTACCCTTAAGGGCGGACAACCCCGGAGACACCTGGTGGAAGGCACCGCACTATGACTGACGCTCCCGGCGCGCTCTCGCCCCTGGACGAGGACGGCATCAACGCCGCCGTCGAGGAGGCCCTGGCCGCCTTCGCCGCAGCCGGCACCCTCGCCGAGCTCAAGGAGGCCCGCCTGGCCCACACCGGCGACGCCTCGCCCCTGACCCTGGCCAACCGGCTCATCGGCACCCTGGACAAGGCGGACAAGCCCACCGCCGGCAAGCTCCCTGGGCGGCGCTCGCGGGCGCATCGCCAAGGCTCTGACCGCCAGGCAGGAGACCCTCGAGGCCGCCGCCGAGGAGGAGATGCTGCGCACCGAGGCCGTCGATGTCACCATCCCCACCTCGCGCACGCAGGCCGGTGCCCGTCACCCCCTCGACGTCCTCATCGACGAGGTCTGCGACTTCTTCACCTCCATGGGCTGGTCCATCGCCGAGGGGCCGGAGGTCGAGCACGAGTGGTTCGACTTCGACGCCCCTCAACTTCGACGCCGACCACCCCGCCCGCCAGATGCAGGACACCTTCTACATCGACGGTGCCAGCGTCGGGGGCCGGAGAGGGGCAGGCTGCCAACCTCGTGCTGCGCACCCACACCTCCCCGGTCCAGGCCCGCGTCATGCTCGAGCAGCAGCCCCCTGCTCTACGTGGCCTGCCCCGGCAAGGTCTTCCGCTCCGACGAGCTCGACGCCACCCACACCCCGTCTTCCACCAGGTCGAGGGCCTGGCCGTGGACAAGGGCCTGACGATGGCGCACCTCAGGGCGTCCTGGACCACTTCGCCAAGGCCATGTTCGGCCCCGAGGCACGCACCCGCCTGCGCCCCTCCTTCTTCCCCTTCACCGAGCCCAGCGCCGAGATGGACCCTGTGGTTCCCCAGAAGAAGGGCGGTGCAGGCTGGATCGAGTGGGGAGGCTGCGGCATGGTCAACCCCTAACGTGCTCACCGCCTGCGGCATCGACCCCGAGGTCTACACGGGCTTCGCCTTCGGCATGGGCCTGGAGCGCACCCTCATGCTGCGCCACGGAATCGCCGACATGCATGACATCGTCGAGGGCGACATCCGCTTCTCCCAGCAGTTCGGCACCACCGGAAAGGGAAACTGACATGCCCCTACGTCCCCATTGAATGGCTGCGCGAGCACGTCGACGTCCCCACCGGCCTGAGCGCCGAGCAGCTCGCCGCCGACCTTGTCCGCGTGGGCCTGGAGGAGGAGCGCATCGTTCCCTCCGGCCGTCACCGGCCCCCTCGTCGTCGGCAAGGTCCTCACCCGCGAGGCCAAGGAGCAGTCCAACGGCAAGGTCATCAACTACTGCCGCGTCGACGTCGGCCCCTGAGCACAACGACGCCCCCGGCACCGGCAAGGAGCCCTCCGACCTGCCCAGCCGCGGCATCGTCTGCGGCGCCCACAACTTCGACGTCGGTGACTACGTCGTCGTGTGCCCTGCCCGGCGCCGTCCTGCCCGGCGACTTCCGCATCGCCGCGCGCAAGACCTACGGGCACGTCTCCGACGGCATGATCTGCTCGGCCCGCGAGCTCGGCATCGGGGAGGACCACTCCGGCATCATCGTGCTCCAGCAGTGGCTGGCCGAGCACGGTCACGAGGGAGAGGAGCCGCCCGCACCCGGGACCGACGCCATCGGCATCCTCGGCCTGGGGGAGGAGGTCCTGGAGATCAACGTGACCCCGGACCGCGGCTACTGCTTCGCCATGCGCGGCGTGGCCCGCGAGTACTCCCACTCCACCGGCGCCCGCTTCACCGACCCTGCCGACGCCACCAACACGGGGCTGTACCCCAACGGCGTGGCCGGCGCCGGGCAGGGCGGCTACGACGTCGTCGTCCCCGAGGATCCCGCCCATTCACGGGCGCCCCGGATGCGACCGCTACGTCGCCCGCCTCGTGCGCGGCATCGACCCGAGCGCACCGTCGCCGACCTGGATGCAGGACCGCCTCACCGCCGCAGGCATGCGACCCCATCTCCCTGGCCGTGGACGTCACCAACTACGTCATGCTCGACCTGGGCCAGCCGCTGCACGCCTTCGACGCCGACAAGCTCACCGCCCCCATCGTCGTTCGTCGGGCGAAGGACGGCGAGCGCCTCACCTTCCTCGACGAGGTCACCCGCAGCCTCGACCCCGAGGACCTGGTCATCGCCGACTCCCCGGACGGTGAGGGCTCACGGGCCCCTGGTCCTGGCCGGTGTCTTCGGCGGGAGCCCTCAGCGAGGTCGACGCCGACACCCGTGACGTCCTCATCGAGGCCGCCCACTGACCCGGTCAGCGTGGCCCGCTCTCGCGACGCCACAAGCTGCCCACCGAGTCCTCCAAGCGCAACGAGCGCGGCGTGACACCGAGCTGGCCCCTCATTGCCGCCCAGCGTGCCGTTGACCTGCTCGTGGAGTACGGCGGCGGCACCGCCGAGCCCGTGGCCACCGACATCAACCGCACCCGGGCCCCCGAGCCCATCACCATGCGCGCCGACGCCGCCGAGCGCCTCACCGGCGTCGCCTACGGAACCGAGCGCGTCACCGAGCTGCTCACCACCATCGGCTGCACCGTGGAGCGCGGTGGCTCCGCCGACGACGGAACCGCGCTGCTGACCGTCACCCGCCGACCTGGCGCCCGGACCTGGTGGGGCCCTGCCCACCTGGCCGAGGAGATCGCCCGCCTCGACGGATACGACGCCATCCCGGTCATCGTGCCCACGGCCCCCGCCGGCACGGGGCTGAGCGCCGACCAGAGGGCCCGCCGCGACATCGTGCGCGCCCTGGCCGACGCCGGACTCACCCAGGTCCTGTCCTACCCCTTCATCGGGGAGGTCCACGACCTGCTCGAGATCCCGGCGGACGATGCTCGCCGACAGACGGTCCGCCTGGCCAACCCCCTGGCCGAGGACGCCCCCTACCTGCGCACCAGCGTGCTCGACTCCCTGGTCGACGTCGCCCGGCGCAACGTCTCGCGCGGCCTGACTGACGTTGCCGTCTTCGAGGTCGGCTCCGTCACCCACCCGGCCGGCACCGTTCCCGCCCCTGATCCCCGGAATCTCCGGGCGCCCCAGCGACTCCGAGCAGGCAGCCCTCGAGGCGGGCATTCCCGCCCAGCCCACCCACATCGGCGCTGTCATGACCGGTGAGCACGAGCGCAGTGGAGTCCTGGGGCCGGCCGCCCCTGGGACTGGGCCGACGCCGTCGAGGTGGTCCGCACCGTGGCCGCCGCGCTCGGGGGTCACGATCGAGGTCCGCGCCCCGAGTACCCCCTACGCCCCCTGGCACCCCGGCCGCACCGCGGAGATCCGCCTGCCCGGCCGACGTCGGGGCAAGGAGATCGAGCCCGGCAGGCTCATCGCCCACGCCGGCGAGCTCCACCCGCGGGTCGTGCGCGCGCTCGGACTCCCGAGCGGGCCTGCGCCGTCGAGATCAACCTCGACCCGCTGCTGGAGACCGCCCGCGACGCCGGGGCGCTCCAGGTCAAGGCCGTCTCCACCTTCCCGGCCGCCAAGGAGGACATCGCCCTCGTCGTCGACGAGACCACCACCGCGGCCGAGGTCGAGGCCCTGGTCAGGCAGGCCGCCGGGGACCTGGCCGAGGAGGTCCGCCTCTTCGACGTCTTCCGCGGCCCCCAGCTCGGCGAGGGTAAGAAGTCGCTGGCGTTCTCCCTGGTGCTGCGAGCCCCTGACCGCACGCTGACCGCCGAGGAGACCGCCGGCGTGCGCAAGCGCGTGGTCAAGCGCGCCGCCAAGCTCCTGGGAGCCGAGCTGCGCAGCTGAACCACGCAGGTCCCGCCAGCTGTTCTAGAAGCACTGACGGCCATGATGTGATGCACATCATGGCCGTCAGTGCTTCTTCAGTGCTTTCGTCGAGCGGAGGATCCCAGACAGCGGGTGTGGTCTCGGTAATACTAGGCGGCATGAAGATCCTGCTGACCTCTTCCTCCAAGCACGGGTCCACCGATGAGGTGGCCGCGGTGATTGCTGAGCGGCTCCGGGCCGCCCAGATCGATGTGGAGACCAAGCGCCCCGAGGATGTCGACAGCGTCGAGGAGTACGACGCCTTCATCCTGGGCAGTGCGGTCTACATGACCACGTGGATGCCGGAGGCCGTCGACTTCACCACGCGCTTCCGTGACGTCCTCAGAGCCAGGCCCGTGTGGGCCTTCTCCGTGGGGCTCTCCGGCCTGCCCAAGGGCAAGGTCTCCGACCCCATGCGCATCGGACCGGTGCTGCTGGCCATCGACCCGGAGGATCACATGACCTTCGCGGGCCGCTTCGACCCCTCCAAGCTCAGCCTGCGGGAGCGCTCCATCGCCAAGCTCGGGGGAGCGACCGAGGGTGACTACCGCGACTGGGACGAGGTGCGCCAGTGGGCCGACGCCATCGCCACCTCCCTCTATGACGACACGCTCACCAGTCGCTGCGACCGCTCCTAGCCCCCTGGCGTCCCTGGCGTCCCCGGGCCCTGAGGGTGGAGGGAGATGAGTCACAGCAACAGACGATGAATGCATTTCATGCATGCGGATGTATGGTTGCTGCATGACTTGGTCAGTTGCTGTTGCTGGAGCCACCGGGTACGCCGGTGGTGAGGTTCTGCGCCTGCTCACGGCCCACCCGGAGGTGGAGGTCGGTGCGCTCACCGCGGCCTCGTCCGCCGGCAGTCGGCTCGGAGAGCACCACCCGCACCTGCTTTCCCTGGCGGACCGCATCGTCCAGCCCACCGAGGCGGAGATCCTCGCCGAGCACGACGTCGCCGTCCTGGCCCTGCCGCACGGGGCCTCCGGAGCCGTCACGGCGGCTCTCGAGGAGCTCGCCTCGGGCGGCAGAAGCGCGCCGCTACTCATCGACTGCGGCGCGGACCACCGCCTGACCAGTCAGCAGGCGTGGGAGGCCTACTACGGCTCGGACTACGCCGGCGCCTGGACCTACGGGATGCCCGAGCTCCTGCACCACGGCGAGACGCGAGCCCGCGCCCAGCGCGAGGAGCTGGCAGCCTCCAGGCGCATCGCCGTCCCCGGCTGCAACGTCACCGCCGTCACCCTGGCCGTCCAGCCCGGTATCGCCGCCGGACTCCTCGATCCCTCCCGGCTGACCGCGGTGCTGGCCGTCGGATACTCCGGCGCGGGCAAGGCCCTCAAGCCCCACCTCACCGCGGCCGAGGCGCTGGGGTCGGCTCAGCCCTACGCCGTCGGAGGCACTCACCGGCACATTCCCGAGATCCTCCAGAACCTGGAGGTGGCCGGAGCCGCCGCCGGCTCAGCACACCTGTCCTTCACCCGGTCCTGGTCCCCATGAGCCGCGGCATCCTCGCCACCGTCACCGCTCCCATGACTGCGGCTCTGCGCGAGGCTCCCGACCCTGAAGCCACCCTACGAGCGGCCTGGGATGACGCCTACGGTGCCGCCGGCAGTGGTGAGAGCCTCATCCAGCTGCTGCCCGAGGGGACCTGGCCCACCACCGGCACCGTCCTGGGGCAGCGGAACCGCCACCGTCCAGGTCGCCATCGACCGTGGTGCGGAGGCCGTCGTGGCCATGTGCGCCATCGACAACCTCGGCAAGGGCACCGCCAGTGCCGCCCGTTCAGTCCCTCAACCTCGCCCTCGGGACTGGAGGAGACCACCGCCATCGTCGACCCAGGAGTCGCACCGTGAGCGTGACCGCAGCACAGGGATTCCGCGCCGCCGGCGTGCGCGCCGGCCTCGAGGCCTCCGGCAAGCCCGACCTCGCCCTCGTCGTCAATGACGGGCCCGCTGGACACCGCGGCCGGGTGTTCACCACCAACCGCGTCGTTGCAGCCCCCGTGGTCTGGTCACGCCGGCTCCTGACCGGTCAGGAAGGCGGGACAGCCGGGCCACGCCCGCGCCGTCGTCCTCAACTCCGGCAGCGCCAACGCCTGCACCGGAGCGCAGGGCCTGCTGCGACACCGAGGCCACCGCAGCCCGTGCCGCCGGCCTGGTGAGCACCGAACCGGACCAGGTCCTGGTCTGCTCCACGGGCGTCATCGGGAGAGCGCATCGACATGCCCGTCCTCCTGGAGGGCATCGACGTCGCCGCCTCGCCCTGGCCGATACGCCCTCAGGCCGGTACCGACGCCGCCACCGCCATCATGACGACCGACACCGTCTCCAAGGAGGACGCCCTCACGGTCGGTACCGGCGAGCAGAGCTGGACCATCGGCGGCATGATTAAGGGCGTGGGCATGCTCGCCCCAGGGTTGGCCACCATGCTCGCCGTCATCACCACCGACGCCGTCCTCACCCCTGAGCAGGCGCAGGACGCCCTGGCCTCCGCCACGATGCGCACCGTCAACCGGATCAACTCCGATGGGTGCATGTCCACCAACGACACGGTTCTCCTGCTGGCCTCCGGAGCCTCCGGGCACCACGCCCTCCCAGGGCGAGCTCGACGAGGCGCTCACCGAGGTGATGAGCCGGCTCGGCCGGCGCCTGGTGGCCGACGCCGAGGGCGCCACCCACGACATCGCCATCACCGTCTCCGGAGCCGTCAGCGAGCAGGCCGCCGAGGCCGCAGCCCGCACCGTCAGCTCCTCCAACCTCCTCGTGCGCCGTCGCCGGGGCCGACCCCAACTGGGGGCGCATCCTCTCCCAACTGGGGACCGTGCCGGAGGACGTGTGCCCCTTCAACCCCGACGAGGTCGACGTCGCCATCAACGGCATCACGATCTTCAGCCACGGCGCCCCACAACCCAACCGGGACGCGGTGGACATGAGCCCACGCGAGACCCGCATCGACATCGAGCTGTCGGCGGGCCCGGCCCAGGCCACCGTGTGGACCAACGACCTCACTCACGGATACGTCACCATCAACGCGGACTACACGACATGAAACGTACCCCTCTCGACCCACAGACCAAGGCATCCGTCCTGCTGGAGGCCGTGCCGTGGCTGCGCACCCTACAAGGGCGCCACCATGGTCATCAAGTACGGCGGCAACGCCATGGTCAACGATGAGCTCAAACGCGCCTTCGCCCAGGACATCCTCTTCCTGCACCAGGTCGGGGTGCGCCCCGTCGTCGTTCACGGCGGCGGGCCCCAGATCAACGCGATGCTCAAGCGGCTGGGCATCGCCTCGGAGTTCCGCGGAGGACTGCGCGTCACCACCCCCGAGGTCATGGACGTGGTCCGCATGGTGCTCACCGGTTCCGTGCAGCGCGAGCTCGTCTCTCTGCTCAACACCGACGGCTCCGCCGCCGTCGGTATCAGCGGTGAGGACGGTGGGCTCCTGCGAGCCCGGCAGCGCCTGGCCACGGTGGACGGGAACAAGGTCGACGTCGGCCTGGTCGGCGACGTCGTCGACGTCAGTCCGCAGCCCATCATCGACCTGCTCGACCAGGGCCGCATCCCGGTCATCTCCTCGGTCGCCCCGCTGACGACGGACTCCGAGACCGTCCTCAACGTCAACGCCGACACGGCCGCCGCCGCGATCGCCGTGGCCCTCAAGGCCCGCACCCTGCTCATGCTCACCGACGTCGAGGGGACTCTACTCCGCCTGGCCCAGACCGCAGCACGCTGGTGCCCTTCATCAGTACCGCCGCGCTGGAGGAGCTCCTGCCCACGCTCGAGGCCGGGATGATCCCCAAGATGGAGGCCTGCCTGCGGGCCGTCTACGGGGGAGTCGGGCAGGCGCACGTCGTTGACGGACGCCAGGCCCACAGCATGCTGCTCGAGATCGTCACCGACCAGGGAGTCGGCACCGTCATCCACCCCTGGAGACGCTCCCGGTCCCGCTGCTGAACGGAGGCAAGAGCCTATGACCCCTCCTCGCAAGCACCGGCACCCACTGCGGAGGCGAAGGGGCCCGGCACCGGCAACGCCGGCTGGCTGGCCCGCTACACCGACGCCGTGATGAACACCTTCGGCACCCCCAGCCGGGTCCTGGTGCGGGGGAGTGGGCGCCCACGTCTGGGACGCCGACGGCCAGGAGTACATCGACCTGCTGGCGGGCATCGCCGTCAACTGCCTGGGGACACGCGCACCCCTGCGATCGTCGAGGCCGTGTCCACCCAGATCTCCACCCTGGGGCACGTCTCCAACTTCTTCACCACCCCGGCCCAGGTCGGCCTCGCCGAGGAGCTCGTCCGTCTCACCTTCCCTGACCATCCCGCTCACGACTCCCGCGTCTTCCTGGCCAACTCCGGTACCGAGGCCAATGAGGCCGCTTTCAAGATCGCCCGCCGTCACGGCGGTAGCCGACGCCCCCGGGTCCTAGCCCTCCAGGACGCCTTCCACGGCAGGACCATGGGCGCCCTGGCTCTGACCCACAAGGCCGCCTACCGGGAGCCCTTCGAGCCGCTGCCCGGTGGGGTCGAGTTCATCCCCGCCGGCGACATCGAGGCACTGCGCACCGCGCTGGGGCCGGACGTGGCGGCACTCGTCGTCGAACCCATACAGGGCGAGGCCGGGGTGCGTGAGCTGCCTGCCGGGTACCTGGAGGCGGCCCGCGAGCTGACTGAGGCCGCCGGCGCGCTGCTCATCATCGATGAGGTCCAGACCGGAATGGGACGCACCGGCGCCTGGATGGCGCACCATCTGCTGGCACCGGGCATCGTCCCCGACGTCGTCACCCTGGCCAAGGGACTGGGCGGAGGCGTCCCCATCGGCGCAGTCGTCGCCAGTGGGCAGGCCGCCGCTCTTCTCGGGCCGGGGCAGCACGGCACCACCTTCGGCGGCAACCCGGTGGCCTGCGCAGCAGCGCTCGCCGTCATCGGGACTATCCGTAGCCAGTCCCTGCTGGAGAGGGTTCAGCAGCTCGGCTCGGCCTGGTCCCGGGAGCTGGCGGCCGTGACGGAGTCAACCAGGTGCGCGGCCGGGGCCTGCTGCTCGGCGTCGGGCTGGACGACGGGCTCCCGCCCGCTGCTGAGATCGCCGCTGCCCTGGCGGCTCGCGGTTTCATTGTCAATGCGCCGCGCCCCGACACGATCCGCCTGGCTCCGCCCTTCATCCTCTCCGACGATGACGCCAGGGCCTTCACCACCACGCTGTCCGAGGTCCTTGACCGGGCACTGTCAGAGAAAGCCGGTTCATGAGCGCCACCATCGAGGCCTCTCAGCGCGACCTGGAGGCAACGGCCCCCCTGGTACCCGGGACCAAGACCGCCCGGCACGCCAGCATCGTCCAGATCCTGTCGCGGGAACGTATCAGCTCCCAGGCCCAGCTGCGCAAGGCCCTGGCACAGCGCGGCATCAGTACTACCCAGGCCACGCTTTCACGGGATCTGGTGGAGCTGCGGGCCACGAAGATCCGCGCCCCGGGCGGAGAACTCATCTACTCCATGCCCGAGGCCGGCGCCCCCGGCCAGGTCCATACCGGTGCCCTTTCCGAGCCGGAGGAGACCGAGGACTCTTTGCGTGCCCACACCACCCCCCGTCTGTCCCGGTGGTGCGCAGAGCTACTCGTTACTGCCGAGTGGGCCGGCCCCCAGGTGGTCCTGCGAACGCCCGCCGGCGCCGCCCAGCTGCTCGCCGGGGCCGTTGACGACGCCATGATGCCGGGCGTCATGGGGTGCATAGCCGGCGACGACACCGTCCTGGTCATCACCCGCGGCGCTCAGGTCGCAGCCGATGTGGCCAGGCACCTGCTCGCTCTGGCTGACCCCTCAGCCCGAGCCTGACCTCTCCCCACCACCCTTGACATCCCCAGTCACCTGAGCGCCGCTGCGTCGGCGTCATCACGAAGAGAAGAGTGATCCCATTGAGCATCCACAAGGACCGTGTCGTCCTGGCCTACTCCGGAGGCCTGGACACGTCCGTCGCCATCGGCTGGATCGGCGAGGCCACTGGTCGAGAGTTGTGGCCGTCGCCGTTGACGTCGGCCAGGGCGGCGAGGACCTTGAGGTGATCCGTCAGCGAGCCCTCGACTGCGGAGCCGTCGAGGCCTATGTCGCCGACGCCCGAGACGAGTTCGCCAACGACTACTGCATGCCGGCGCTCAAGGCCAACGCCCTCTACGAGGGGACCTACCCGCTCGTGTCGGCCCTGTCCCGCCCGGTCATCGCCCGCCACCTGGTCAAGGCCGCCCGCGAGTTCGGCGCGCACACCGTGGCCCACGGCTGCACCGGCAAGGGCAACGACCAGGTCCGCTTCGAGGTCTCCATCACCTCCATGGCCCCCGGACATGGACTGCATCTCCCCGGTACGCGACCTGGCGCTGACCCGTGACGTGGCCATCGACTACGCCGAGAAGCACAACCCTGCCGATCGAGACCACCAAGCACAACCCCTTCTCCATCGACCAGAATGTCTGGGGCCGCGCCATTGAGACCGGGTACCTCGAGGACCTGTGGAACGCTCCCACCAAGGACGTCTACGTCTCACACCGACGACCCCGCCCTACCCGCCCCTGCCCGACGAAGTGACCCTCACCTTCAAGGAAGGAATCCCCTGTAGCCATCGACGGTCGCGACGTCAGCCCCTGGAAGCGATTCAGGAGCTCAACCGCAGGGCAGGCGCCCAGGGCGTGGGGCGCATCGACATGGTCGAGGACCGGCTCGTGGGGATCAAGTCCCGCGAGATCTACGAGGCCCCCGGCGCCGTGGCCCTGATCGAGGCCCACCGAGCGCTCGAGGCCGTCACCCTGAGCGCATGCAGCGCCGCTACAAGCGGAGCATGGAGCAGACCTGGGCCGAGCTCGTCTACGAGGCCCAGTGGTACTCCCCGCTCAAGCGCTCCATGGACGCCTTCATCGAGGACACGCAGCGCTACGTCAACGGTGACATCCGAATGGTCCTGCACGGCGGCCGGGCGACCGTCAACGGGCGTCGCCCGAGACGGGCCTGTACGACTTCAACCTGGCCACCTACGAGAGCGGAGACACCTTCGACCAGTCCTCCTCGCGGGGCTTCATCGAGATCTACGGAATGCAGTCCAAGCTCGCCGCCGCCCGCGACGTGCGCGCCGGCGACGGTCGGGGGTTCTGACTGAGCCGCACCGCCGGTCCCACCACCTCGAAGCACTCGGCTACATGGCCGCCTGCGCCTCGTCGTGGTGGGGCTGGCGGCGCAGCCAGCGGGAGTCGTCATTGGCGTAGGCGTAGTAGCCGCCGATCAGCAGCCCTCCGCCCACGAAGTTGCCCAGCAGTGCCACAGCCACATTTCCCCAGCGCCGGCAGGACATCGATCCCGTGCGTCAGGCCGACGACCGTGAACAGGACCGTGTTGGCCACGGAGTGCTCAAGGCCGAGGAAGGCGAAGACGAACACGGAGATGAGCATCGCGAAGATCTTGGACCAGTCCTCGCGGATGAAGCCGTTGTAGATGAGGAGCATCGCCAGGTTGATCATGAAGTTGCACAGGGCCGCCCGCACGAAGAGGTCGCCGATCCCCGAGGCCGACGACAGGTAGTGGAGCTTGGCGGCCACTGAGTGGGTGGCCTGTTCACCGGTTGCCGCCTCTACGAGGGTGGAGAAGCGGTACATGGCCGCGAAGACCAGCCCTCCGGCGAAGTTGCCGGCCAGGCACATGACCAGCACCCTCAGAGCCCGCCACGTCGAGATCCGCTTGTAGTAGTGGCCGATGGCCACCACCATCATGTTGCTGGTGAGCAGCTCGGACTTCGTGTAGTAGATGAAGACGAGAGCGGGTCCGAAGGACAGAGCCCCGAGCATCTTCCCGATCCCCGCGAGCGAGGTGTCCCCGAGGCGCAGGCCATCGAAGACACCGACGATGGCGTAGTTCACGACATAGAAGACCGCCACGATCATGCCGGCCATCGCCGCGCGCATGAGATAGCGGTGGGCGATCACCCCGGTCATCCGGGTCTTGGTCTCGAGGGCCTCGAGCACGGTGGAGATGAACTGCTTGCCTGGGAAAAGTGCGTCTTGTTCGGCGGGCATTGGCTCATCATGGCATTGCCCGCCATCCGAGACACAGGCCTTTCTTCCTTCCCGTTGGTTGGGATCTCCGGTCCTGGTTCCACTTACTGCGTCTTCCTCAAGAAAGTGGGGATCGTTTTGTCTGCGAGCCACGACAGTGCCTGTCCAGACTGATCGTTGAGGAACCTGCTCGGGCAGATGGGCCATGATGGGGGCATGAGCCAGTTCTCCAGCCAGCCCGCAAAGCCATCCGCTGCCCAGTCCGTCGCCTCAGAAGCTCAGCAGGACGCGGCCCCCGCCGGCGTCAGCCTGTGGGGTGGACGCTTCTCAGGAGGACCCGCTGACGCGCTGGCCGCGCTGTCGGTGAGCACCCACTTCGACTGGCGCCTGGCCCGCTATGACATTGCCGGCTCCCGGGCCCACGCCCGCGCCCTGGCACAGGCCGGTCTGTTGGATACGGGCCAGCTGTCCGGGCATGCTGGAGGCCCTGGACCGTCTCGAGGCCGACGTCGTCGCCGGCATCTTCGTCCCGGAGGCCACCGACGAGGACGTCCACACCGCCCTGGAGCGAGGCCTCATCGAGCGCGCCGGTGCCGACCTGGGGGGCCGTCTGCGCGCCGGGCGCAGCCGCAACGACCAGATCGCCACCCTCATCCGCATGTACCTGCGCGACCAGGCCCGCCACGTGGCCGGACTCGTCCTCGACGTCGTCGACGCCCTCATCGACCAGGCCGCCCAGGCCTCCGACGCCATCATGCCCGGACGCACCCACATGCAGCACGCCCAGCCGGTGCTCGTCGCCCACCAGCTGCTGGCCCACGCCTGGCCGCTCATGCGCGACGTCGAGCGCCTGGAGGACTGGGACTCCCGGGCCGCCGTGAGCCCCTACGGCTCCGGTGCGCTGGCGGGCAACACGCTCGGCATGGACCCCGATGCCGTGGCCGCCGACCTCGGGCTTCGAGGCCGCCGTGGAGAACTCCATCGACGGCACGGCCGCCCGCGACGTCGTCGCCGAGCTCAGCTTCGTGCTGACGATGACCGCCGTCGACGTCTCGCGCCTGAGCGAGGAGATCATCGTCTGGAACACCAGGAGTTCGACTTCGTCACCCTGGACGACTCCTACTCCACGGGCTCGTCCATCATGCCGCAGAAGAAGAACCCGGACGTGGCCGAGCTCGCCCGCGGCAAGGCCGGGCGCCTCATCGGCGACCTGACCGGGCTGCTCGCCACCCTCAAGGCCCTGCCCCTGGCCTACAACCGGGACCTGCAGGAGGACAAGGAACCGGTCTTCGACGCCGTCGACACCCTGGCCGTCCTCCTGCCGGGCCGTCAGCGGCATGGTGAGCACGATGACCCTCCACTACGAGCGCATGGCGGAGCTCGCCCCCCAGGGGTTCTCCCTGGCCACCGATATCGCGGAGTGGCTGGTCAAGAACGGCGTGCCCTTCCGCAGCGCCCACGAGATCTCCGGTGCCTGCGTGCGCGAGTGCGAGAAGCGCGGCATTGAGCTGTGGGACCTGACCGACGCCGACTTCGCCGCCATTGATGAGCGGCTCACCCCGGGGGTGCGGGAGGTCCTCTCGGCCGAGGGGTCGGTGGCCGCTCGCACCGGGCACGGCGGCACCGCCCCGGTGCGAGTGGTGGAGCAGCTCGCCCGCGCCATCGCCCGCAGCGCCGAGCTGCGAGTCTTCGCCTGGGAGGGATCCCTGCTGGACGGCCCCGCCGGTCCCCAGTGGCCCGAGCCCCAGTCAGACCGATGAGGAATGGGGACGAGGAGGACCAGGACTGAGCCGGGGCGGCAGGACGATGTCAGACGCTTCCGTGGGGGAGACGGCGACCGAGCTGAGCGCCGATGTCGCCTCACTGCTCAGATGTGACAGCCTGGAGGCGGCCCCGGCGCTGCTGGGCGCCGTCATCACCGTTGCCGACTCGGCCGGGCGCGTCGCGATCCGCCTGACCGAGGTGGAGGCCTACCGCGGCGAGAAGGACCCGGGCCCCACGCCTTCCGGGGACGCACAGCGCGCAACGCCTCCATGTTCGAGGCCGGCGGGTGCATTTACGTCTACTTCACTTACGGCATGCACCACTGCCTCAACATCGTCACCGGACCGGCCGGAGTCTCGCGCGCGGTGCTGTTGCGCGGGGGAGAGGTCGTCGAAGGGCTCGAGCAGGCCAGGGGACGCCGCCCTGCAGCCCGCACTGACCGCGACCTGGCTCGTGGCCCGGCCAGACTGTGCGCCGCACTGGGACTGGACCGCTCCGACGACGGCGCGCTGCTGGGCGGGCCGGGATCACGCATCAGCCTGACGCTGCCGCAGCAGGCACCGGATGCCGGGACGCATCCGCCGTGGGCCACGCACCGGGGTGGCCGGCCCCGGGGGTGATGGAGAAGCCTTCCCGTGGCGCTTCTGGCTGGATGGAGAGCCCACCGTCTCGCCGTACCGGCCGGCCGTCACCAGGCGACGCTCACAGGACTGAACCTCGCCGAGCCCGACTCCGTTGGGTCTCCACTTGCCTACGCCTTTTCCGTCCGCTAATAATGGGTACACAGATTATCGCTGCGAAAGACTATTTGTGGTGCGGAACCGCCGAGCGCGGAGGACGAGGAAGGGACGGCCATGTGGTCGACTGAGTGCCAACGGACAGTGGATCTCCCGGCGGAGGTCCTGTGGGAGACCTGGATCAAGGTGCCTCCGGTGAGATCGAGCTCCCCCAGGGAGATCGCTACGAGCCGCGCGAGCCCGGTGGGGACCCGGCGCCTCGATCACGATGACCCGGAGGGCAGGGACAGTATCGAGATCACGGTGATCCGCTGGGAACCCCTCATGTCCAGGCGGACCGGGTCTCCTACGGGGAGTGGAGCTGACCTTCACCCACCCTTCATGCCCGCGCAGACACAAGGGAAGAGCGTTGTGACCACCCGCCTCGACATCGACGGCCCCGGTGCCGACGATGTAGGCCCGACGATCGGTCCAGGGAATCGCCGAGGACTTTCCGCAGGCCATCGACTCGCCTCGTCCAGGCTGCTAGGGTCGATATGTGAAGACAAGGTTCCAGGGTCCTGAGGCGAGCCCCGGCTTCCTCATGTGGAGGGCTGCGCTGGCCTGGCAGCGAGACATCGCTGCCGCCCTGGAGCCAGCTGACTGACGCACTCCCAGTTCGTCCTCCTGGCCTGCACGCAGTGGCTCGAGGAGCACGGGGACGGGGCCAGCCAGGTGATGGTCGCGACCCAGGCGGGAATGGACGTGAAGACCGCCAGCCAGGTGCTGCGCCGGCTGGAGCGGGCCGGTCTGGTGTCGCGGCAGCCGGATCCCAAGGACGCCCGTGCCCGGATCGTGACCATGACAGCGGCAGGGAGAGATGTCGGGGCCCGGGCAACGCGTTTGGTGGAGGACGCCGATGAGACGTACTTCGCCGCAGTGCCCCACCTGCGCGAGGCACTGCTGCGTGAAGCCGGCGTCGTAGCGCGCGGATCAGCAACGCAGCCCAACGAGGAGACCGCTGCGTCTACCGACCGGGCTGAGAGCCCCAAGACCTCGAGCGACACAGCCGGTCCGACCGCGGCGGCTGCTCCACCAGGCTCCCGCAGTGGCCAGTGACTACTGGAATCACAACGTCGCCTTTCACCGGCGCATTGTGCGGGACGCGACGCTGCGCGGCGGCAGAGCGCTCGATGTCGGATGCGGTGACGGGCTCCTGCTCGCACGCCTGGCGGCGGTATGCCGGCGCGCCGTCGGACTTGAAACCGACGAGCGGGCGGTTGCTCGAGCGCGCAGACGTCTCGAGCAGACCCCGCAGGCCGAGGTGCTGCTCGACGACGTCATGGATCTGGACCTTCCTCAGCGCATCGGCACCTTTGAGACGGTCACCTGCGTGGCCACGCTGCACCACCTCCCACTGGAACCCGCCCTGGTGAGGCTGAGTCAGCTGGTGGCACCCGGCGGGCGTCTGATCGTCGTCGGCTTAGCCGCCAACAAGAGCCTGTGGGACTGGACGCTGTCCGCACTGGCCGTCCTGCCTCTGCACGTGGTCGGTGCCCTGCGACGGGAGAGCTCAGACATCGGTGTGGTCACTTCGTGTTCCACGAGAGTCCCTGGCCGAGATTCGTAGGGCGGCAGTCCGGCTGCTTCCCGGGGTCAGGACTCGACGGCGCTTCTACTACCGATACACCCTCCTGTGGGACCGTCCGGCTGAGGGCTCGTGAAGGCTCCCCGTATCCGGCTCATGGCTCCGCAGCCTGGCTTTGTCGTGGAGGCCGAGCCGGAGCATGGCAGACTATCCGCGCCGGAGGTATCAGCCGGACCCGAGCGTGACGCGCCGGGATCACGCGTGCAGTAAGCACGACAACCCACGGAAGGCGACTGGACAGTGACGGACATCCTGGACGAACTGCAGTGGCGCGGGCTCATCGCCCAGCACACCGATATTGACGCGCTGCGAGCAGTGCTCAGCGACGGGGCCGTCACCTTCTATTGCGGGTTCGACCCCACCGCGCCGAGCCTTCACCACGGCCACCTCGTAGCCGTCAAGGTCATGCGCCATCTTCAGCTCGCCGGGCACCGTCCGCTGGCGCTGGTGGGTGGGGCGACCGGGTCATCGGCGACCCGCGCGCCAAGGGGGAGCGCACCCTCAACACCAAGGACGTCGTTGCCGGCTGGGCGGCCAGCCTGCAGGAACAGCTCGAGAACCTTCTCGACTTCAGCGGGGACAACCCGGCGCAGATCGTCAACAACCTGGACTGGACCCAGGCGATGAGCGCCATCGACTTCCTGCGGGACCTGGGCAAGCACTTCCGCATGGGCACCATGCTCTCCAAGGACATCGTCGCCCGGCGCCTGGCCAGCGAGGAGGGCATCTCCTACACCGAGTTCAGCTACCAGGTCCTCCAGGCCAACGACTACCTCGAGCTCTACCGACGCTACGGCTGCACCCTGGAGGTCGGCGGCAATGACCAGTGGGGCAACCTTGTGGGCGGGATGGACCTCATCCACAAGGTCGAGGGCGCCTCGGTCCACGTCATGACCAACCCCCTCATCACCAAGGCCGATGGCACCAAGTTCGGTAAGTCCGAGGGCGGGGCGATCTGGCTCAACCCCGAGATGCTCAGCCCTTACGCCTTCTACCAGTTCTGGCTCCAGGTCGACGACGCCGACGTCGTGCGCTTCCTCAAGGTCTTCACCTTCTGGAGCGCGAGGAGATTGAGCGCCTGGAGGCGGCGACGGCCGAGAACCCGAAGGCACGTGAGGCGCAGCGGGTTCTGGCGCACGAGGTCTGCACGTGGGTCCACGGAGCCGACGCAACTGCCCAGGCCGAAGCGGCGACCTCCGCACTGTGGGGCCGCGGCGACCTCGCCGACATCGATGAGGCGACGATCCTGGCGGCCACGGCTGATCTCGGCTCCAGCGACGTGACAGTCGGACAGACCACGATCGTGGACCTGCTCGTGGGCACGGGGCTGGAGCGCGGGCGCAATGCGGCCCGCAAGACCATTGCCGGAGGCGGGGCCTACATCAACAACGTCAAGTGGCCGACGAGACCGCGGTCATCGGTCCCGAGCACCTGCTCGCCGGGGGAGTGGTGCTGGTGCGCAAGGGACGGCGGAACCTGGCCGTCGGACGTGCGGTTTAGGCTCCACCGTCAAGGGAAAGCCTTACTTTGCGAACACGGTTGTTGAGCGGTGACGACGCCTTGTGGGCACCGTCACCGCTCAACAGTTTGACGGGTTGGTGGTCGGTGCGTAATGTTCTCTCCGGCCCGAAACGGGGAGGATGAATTTCCTCAGACCGGCCGGGGACTGAGAACTGAAGAGAGCCGAAGAGAGACGAGGGTCACCGCCCATTCGTTTGACTCAGAAAATCCGGCTCGCTAAAGTTTCTCAGGCGCTTCTGAGAGCGAAGCGAAAGGCAAAATGCCTTACGACAAGTTCTCGGTGGGTGTGTTGTTTGAGAACTCGATAGTGTGTCATGTTTTTTATGCCATGGCCCTGGGGGCTGCGCGTGATTTTGGTTGTGTGTGGTTTTTGGGGTTTGTTTTGTTTTGGTTTGCCTGGCTCTCTTTTGTTTGGGGTTGGGTTGGGCCTGGTCTGGTTTTCTGGACTGTTGTACTGACTGTGGGTTCTGGCTGGCTGTTTGTGGTTGGTTGGGGCCTGGTTTTGTTGGTTTTGTTTGGAGAGTTTGATCCTGGCTCAGGACGAACGCTGGCGGCGTGCTTAACACATGCAAGTCGAACGGTGAAGGGACCGGCTTTTGCTGGTTCTGGATGAGTGGCGAACGGGTGAGTAACACGTGAGTAACCTGCCCCCTTCTTCTGGATAACCGCATGAAAGTGTGGCTAATACGGGATATTCTGGGTCTGTCGCATGACGGGCCCGGGAAAGATGCGCCTTTGGGTGTTTTTGGTGGGGGATGGGCTCGCGGCCTATCAGCTTGTTGGTGGGGTGATGGCCTACCAAGGCGGTGACGGGTAGCCGGCCTGAGAGGGTGGACGGTCACACTGGGACTGAGACACGGCCCAGACTCCTACGGGAGGCAGCAGTGGGGAATATTGCACAATGGGCGCAAGCCTGATGCAGCGACGCCGCGTGAGGGATGGAGGCCTTCGGGTTGTAAACCTCTTTCGCCAGTGAAGCAGGCCTGCTCCTTGTGGGTGGGTTGACGGTAGCTGGATAAGAAGCGCCGGCTAACTACGTGCCAGCAGCCGCGGTAATACGTAGGGCGCGAGCGTTGTCCGGAATTATTGGGCGTAAAGAGCTCGTAGGCGGCTGGTCGCGTCTGTCGTGAAATCCTCTGGCTTAACTGGGGGCTTGCGGTGGGTACGGGCCGGCTTGAGTGCGGTAGGGGAGACTGGAACTCCTGGTGTAGCGGTGGAATGCGCAGATATCAGGAAGAACACCGGTGGCGAAGGCGGGTCTCTGGGCCGTTACTGACGCTGAGGAGCGAAAGCGTGGGGAGCGAACAGGATTAGATACCCTGGTAGTCCACGCCGTAAACGTTGGGCACTAGGTGTGGGGGGCCTTTTCCGGGTCTTCCGCGCCGTAGCTAACGCATTAAGTGCCCCGCCTGGGGAGTACGGCCGCAAGGCTAAAACTCAAAGGAATTGACGGGGGCCCGCACAAGCGGCGGAGCATGCGGATTAATTCGATGCAACGCGAAGAACCTTACCAAGGCTTGACATGTGCCGGTCGGCTCCGGAGACGGGGCTTCTCCTGTGGGGCCGGTTCACAGGTGGTGCATGGTTGTCGTCAGCTCGTGTCGTGAGATGTTGGGTTAAGTCCCGCAACGAGCGCAACCCTTGTCCCGTGTTGCCAGCACGTTGTGGTGGGGACTCGCGGGAGACTGCCGGGGTCAACTCGGAGGAAGGTGGGGATGACGTCAAATCATCATGCCCCTTATGTCTTGGGCTTCACGCATGCTACAATGGCCGGTACAGAGGGCTGCGATACCGTGAGGTGGAGCGAATCTCTTAAAGCCGGTCTCAGTTCGGATCGGTGTCTGCAACTCGACACCGTGAAGTTGGAGTCGCTAGTAATCGCAGATCAGCAACGCTGCGGTGAATACGTTCTCGGGCCTTGTACACACCGCCCGTCACGTCATGAAAGTCGGCAACACCCGAAGCCCGTGGCCCTACGGGGAGCGGTCGAAGGTGGGGCTGGTGATTGGGACGAAGTCGTAACAAGGTAGCCGTACCGGAAGGTGCGGCTGGATCACCTCCTTTCTAAGGATTGATGTTGTGTGGGGGTGGCTTCCTGGTCGTTGTTGTCTGGGCCGCTGTATGGGTCTGGGCCGGCCGGGGCTGCTCCTCGCGGAAGGCCGGGCAGCCGCTGGTGCTCTGGTTTCCTGCCTGTGTGGTGGGGGCCGGGGTGGTTGGCTTGTCTGGTGCTGGCATAGGAGACACGCCCGCTCTGGTGGGCTGCTGCGGCTGTTGTGGTCGTGGTGGTCGGCTGGTGGTGGGTGCCCCTGCGTGTGGGGGGTGGCATGCTGTCGGGGTTCTGGGGCAGTGCGCCCTGGTTGCCTGACTCGTCTGGGGCTCCTGGTTGTGGGGGTTCTTGGGTGGGTGTGGGTGGGTTGTAGAACTGTATAGTGGACGCGAGCATCTTACTGTAAGATTTCTGCGACAAATGTTTTTGTTTTTGTTCGTGTGTCTTTGTTGTTTGTTTTTTTGAGCGTTCGGTGGATGCCTTGGCATCAGGGGCCGATGAAGGACGTGGTGGCCTGCGATATTCCTCGGGGAGCCGGCTGGCGGGCTGTGATCCGAGGGTTTCCGAATGGGGGACCCGGCACGAGTTATGTCGTGTCACCTGCATCTGAATTGTATAGGGTGTGGGGGTGACGCGGGGAAGTGAAACATCTCAGTACCCGTAGGAGAAGATATTCCGTGAGTAGTGGCGAGCGAAAGCGGATGATGGTTAAACCGTGTGCGTGATACTCGGCAGGGGTTGCGTGTGCGGGGTTGTGGGGCTGTTCTGTCCTCTTCTGCCGGAGAGGGGGCGCGTGTGCTGGCTGGTAGCTGAATCGTCTGGGAAGGCGTGGCGTAGTGGGTGATACCCCCGTAGGCGGAACTGGTTGGTGCGTGTCTGGGATGGTGCCCGAGTAGCACGGGGCTCGTGGAATCCTGTGTGAATCTGCCAAGACCACTTGGCTGCCTGAATACCTCCTGATGACCGATAGTGGATAGTACCGTGAGGGAATGGTGAAAAGTACCCCGGGAGGGGAGTGAAATAGTACCTGAAACCGGGCGCTTACAAGCCGTCAGAGCCTTCACGCACTTGTTGTGTGGGGGTGGTGGCGTGCCTTTTGAAGAATGAGCCTGCGAGTCAGTGGCGTGTCGCGAGGTTAACCCGTGTGGGGTAGCCGTAGCGAGAGCGAGTCCGAATAGGGCGATGTGTAGTGGCGCGTTCTGGACCCGAAGCGGGGTGATCTACCCATGGCCAGGTTGAAGCACGTGTAAGAGCGTGTGGAGGACCGAACCCACCTAGGTTGAAAACTGGGGGGATGAGCTGTGGGTAGGGGTGAAAGGCCAATCAAACTCCGTGATAGCTGGTTCTCCCGAAATGCATTTAGGGTGCAGCGTCGCGTGTTGCCCGGCGGAGGTAGAGCTACTGGGTGGCTGATGGGCCCCACAGGGTTACTGACGTCAACCAAACTCCGAATGCCGTCGGGTTGTAGCGTGGCAGTGAGACCGCGGGGGATAAGCTCCGTGGTCGAGAGGGAAACAGCCCAGATCGCCGGCTAAGGCCCCTAAGCGTGTGCTAAGTGGGAAAGGATGTGCGGTCGCGCAGACAACCAGGAGGTTGGCTTAGAAGCAGCCATCCTTGAAAGAGTGCGTATAGCTCACTGGTCAAGTGATCGTGCGCCGACAATGTAGCAGGGGCTCAAGCACACCGCCGAAGCCGCGGACCCATGACGTTGTTCCCTTCATCGTGCGCCTTGTGCGTGTGGTGGCAGGGGTTGTGGGTAGGGGGAGCGTCCTGCACCGGGGAAGCCTGTGGGTGACTGCTGGTGGACGGTGCGGGAGTGAGAATGCAGGCATGAGTAGCGATACTAGGGTGAGAAGCCCTAGCGCCGAATGACCAAGGGTTCCAGGGCCAGGCTAGTCCGCCCTGGGTGAGTCGGGACCTAAGGCGAGGCCGACAGGCGTAGTCGATGGATGACGGGTTGATATTCCCGTACCGGCGAAGCACCGCCCATGCTGACGCGCGGGTGCTAACCCACGCCCAGCCACCAAGTTCAGCCGCGCCTACTCCTTTCGGGGGGTGGTGTGGTTGTGGTGGTGGGGTCTGGGGACCCTCCGTGCAGGTAGGCAAGCGTGTTAACAGGGGTGACGCACAGTGGTAGCCCGGCGGACCTGATGGCTTGGTCCGTTCAAGCGCGCAGCCCGTCCTCCAGGTAAATCCGGAGTGACTGCCTCCTTGAGGGGTGAGGGTGAGGCGTGATGGTGACCCCACGCTGGTGGGGGATAACAGGGTGATCCTGGGGTGCCGAGAAAAGCCTCGACGCGATGGTGCCAGCCGCCCGTACCCTAAACCGACACAGGTGGTCGGGCAGAGTATGCCTAGGCGCACGAGTGAATCATGGTTAAGGAACTCGGCAAAATGCCCCCGTAACTTCGGGAGAAGGGGGGCCTGATCCCTGAAGCCCCTTTGCGGGCTAGGGGGGAGGGTCGCAGAGGCCAGGGGGAAGCGACTGTTTACTAAAAAAACACAGGTCCGTGCGAAGCCGTAAGGCGATGTATACGGACTGACGCCTGCCCGGTGCTGGAAGGTTAAGAGGAACCATCAACCCCCTTGTGGGGTGAAGTGGTGAATTTAAGCCCCAGTAAACGGCGGTGGTAACTATAACCATCCTAAGGTAGCGAAATTCTTGTCGGGTAAGTTCCGACCTGCACGAATGGCGTAACGACTTCCCCGCTGTCTCAACCATGAGCTCGGCGAAATTGCAGTACGAGTAAAGATGCTCGTTTCGCGCAGAAGGACGGAAAGACCCCGGGACCTTTACTACAGCTTGGTATTGGCGCCCGCTATAGCTTGTGCAGGATAGGTGGGAGACTGTGAAGCCGTTACGCCAGTGGCGGTGGAGTCGTCCTTGAAATACCACTCTGGTTATGGCGTGCGCCTGAACCTGGGCCCGTGATCCGGGTTAGGGACAGTGCCTGGTGGGTAGTTTAACTGGGGCGGTTGCCTCCTAAAGTGTAACGGAGGCGCTCAAGAGTTCCCTCAGCCTGGTCGGCAACCAGGTGTTGAGTGCAAGTGCACAAGGGAGCTTGACTGTGAGACCGACGGGTCGAGCAGGTACGAAAGTAGGAACTAGTGATCCGGCGATCCCGTGTGGGTGGGTCGTCGCTCAACGGATAAAAAGGTACCCCTGGGATAACAGGCTGATCCTGCCCAAGAGTCCATATCGACGGCATGGTTTGGCACCTCGATGTCGGCTCGTCGCATCCTGGGGCTGGAGCAGGTCCCAGGGTTGGGCTGTTCGCCCATTAAAGCGGTACGCGAGCTGGGTTTAGAACGTCGTGAGACAGTTCGGTCCCTATCCTCTGCGCGCGCAGGAGACTTGAGAAGGCCTGTCCCTAGTACGAGAGGACCGGGACGGACGAACCTCTGGTGTGCCAGTTGTCCCGCCCGGGGCACGGCTGGTTGGCTACGTTCGGGAAGGGTAACCGCTGAAAGCATCTAAGCGGGAAACCATCTTCAAGATATAGGTCTCCACAAGAAGGACTTGTCCTTCTTGGTAGGCCCCCAGCAGACTACTGGGTTGATAGGCCAGAAGTGGAAGACCGGCAACGGTTTTGAGCTGACTGGTACCAATAGGCCAACACAAACAACAACACCCCCACACACCACACACACAGCGTGCGTGGGTGGGGGGTGAGCACGAGTAAGCATGCGCAAGGCGTCCACTATACGGTCCACACCCAACCCAACCACCAACCACACACCACCAGCGTGCGTGTGTGGGTGTTGGCAGGCAGCCTGATAACAGAATCACAGGAACACTGACGCACTGCCCTTGTAGTCGTCTCGGTGGTCACAGCGACAGGGAAACGCCCGGCCCCATCCCGAACCCGGAAGCTAAGCCTGACAGCGCCGATGGTACTGCACCCGCCAGGGTGCGGGAGAGTAGGACACCACCGAGCACACACCACACGTTCGGCCCCCGGGGGGCTCCACAAGGAGCACCCCCGGGGGCCGAACCAGTTGCTGTGTACCCACACGCCGCCAGCCACCATCCGTAAGCAGCACGAACCAGCATGCGCCACACGGTGTGTTGCCGAGTCCCGTTACACCTGAGCACCTCGGCCCAGGTAGGCTCCTCTCAGGTAAACGACAGCACCAGGGCAACTGGCGGCAGCGCCAGAGTGAAAGAAGGACCATGGCGTATCAGGACCGTCAGCACGGCTCGGACCACAGCGAGGCAGGTCGGCGTCGCCGCAACGATGAGCGTCACGGCTTCGGGGCGCGTCACCGTTTCACAGGGGAGGAGGGTCGTTCTCGCCGCAGTGATCGGGTGGGACAGGATGACGACTCCTCTGGCTCTCAGGTGCACTCCCAGCGGTCGATCCGCGGGGAGCACTCTGCTCGCAGCGATCGACGGCACCGCGACGACTGGCGCGACGAACGGCGTCGGAACGGTGAGGGCGGTAGCGGGCGTGGTGATCGCAATGGTCGCAGGCCTGGCCGTTTCAACGACCGCTCCGGGAGGAACGACTCGCGCGACAGGCGAGACGATCGTCGCGGTCGTCCGCCGCAGCGTCAGCGTGTCCCCGAGCCCAAGGTCCCGGACAACGTCGAGCCGGCTGATCTTGAACGGGGCGCCAGGGCCGAGCTGCGCGCCCTGGGGCGTGCCAACGCTGAGAACGTTGCCCGGCACCTGGTCATGGTTCAGCGCCTCCTCAACGACGATCCTCAAGCCGCCTACGAGCACGCACGCTACGCCGCCTCCCACGCGGGCCGCGTCGCCGTCGTCCGGGAGACGGCCGGCATCGCGGCATACCTCGCCGGCCACTACAGCGAGGCCCTTCGAGAGATTCGTGCCGCCAGGCGCCTGTCCGGTCTTGACCTGCACCGGGCCATCGAGGTCGACTGCGAGCGCGCACTGGGTAACCTCGACAAGGCCCTCCAGGCCGCTCAAGCGGCAGACCCGCGCCAGCTCGACGAGATCGAACGGGCCGAGCTAGCCATGGTCGTCTCCAGTCTTCGCCACGACATGGGCCAGACCGATCTTGGCCTGCTCATCATCGAGGACGCCATCAGGGCCCGTCCCTCCGACAGCGACACCCTCAGACGTCTGCACTCGGTGCGCGCCGACCGGCTCGCAGAGCTCGGACGGAGCCGGGAGGCTGAGGCCATCCGAGACCGGATCGGTCCAGAGCCGGTCGAGGAGGACGAGGTCGAGGTCTTCGACATCGAGGACGACTATGACTCCGAGGCCCACGAGGAGAGCATCCCGGAGAGTACCGGCACTCAGTCCGTCACGGACTCCGACGGGGCCCCGAGCGGTGATGCAGTGAACGAGACGACCGAGACCTCGCAGGCTCCTGGAGAACCGGCTCAGGACGAGGTCTCAGACGAGGTCTCGGCGGACCTCGACGAGCACGGCGAGCCTGTGGACCAGGATGAGGACGCTCAGTGGTCGCAGTCCTTCGCCGAGCGCGTCGAGGCCGAGATGGCTGAGCTGCTCCAGGACGCGCAGGACGCGCCGCCGTCTTCCACCAACGCTTCTGAGGAGCCCCGATGACCATGCCCCAGACCTCTGATACGGCCGCCCCTGCCACCCTGCTCGGCAGCGAGCAGCCCCTGTGCACCGCCTACGACGTCGCCCTGCTGGACCTCGACGGCGTCTGCTTCGCCGGCCAGGCCCGGGTTCCCCACGCGGCGGACAACGTCAACGCCGCCCGCAAGGCCGGAATGCACCTGTCCTTCGTCACCAACAACGCCTCACGCGCGCCCCAGACGGTCGTGGACAAGCTGACGGACAACGACATCCTCGCCGAGGCCTCGGAGGTCTTCAGCGCCGCCATGGACGCGGCCGCCATGCTCGCCGAGCACGTCGAACCGGGCTCCATGGTGCTCGTCGTCGGCGGCGATGGCGTCCGCCAAGCCCTCCTCGACGAGGGCTTCCAGGTGACCAGCAGTGCGCAGGACGGGCCCGTGGCCGTCGTCCAGGGCTGGGACCCGGCGGTCGACTGGGCGCTGCTGTCCGAGGGCCTCTACGCCATCAATGCCGGGGCTCTGCACGTGGCCACCAACCTCGATGCGACCCTGCCCACCGAGAGGGGCTTCGCCCTGGGCAATGGCAGCCTCGTGGCAGCCATCGTCCACGCCTCGGGCAAGGAGCCCCTGGCCGGGGGCAAGCCCTTCCCCGGTATCTACACCCGTGCCCTCCAGCGGGCCGGTGGTACCAGGCCCCTGGCGGTCGGCGACCGGCTCAACACCGACCACGTCGGGGCCCGGGCCGCCGGGATCCCGGGCCTCCACGTCCTCACCGGTGTCTCCGACGCGCGAGACGTCATCTGCGCGCCGGCCACCGAGCGTCCCAGCTTCCTCCACACCGACCTGCGTGGCCTGACCGAGCCCCACCCCGCGCCCGTGCGAGTCGACGTCGACGGCCAGGTGTGGTGGCGGGTCGGCGACCGCAGTGCCCGAGTCCTCGGCTCCCGGCTCGAGCTCCAGGATTCCGGCGCTGTGACATCCCCGGACGGCAGTGCGGTGCGTATCGACCTGGACTCCTACCGGGCACTGGCCGTGGCCGCCTGGGACTGGGCCGACGCTCAGGGCCGCCAGGGCGAGGCCGCGGTGCTGGAGGTGCCCGAGATCGAGGTGATCGAGCCCTGAGATCCCGGACGGGGCCGGTGAGGCTCCTACCGGAGGAGAAGAGGAACCACAGCGCCAACGCGAGCAATGTCGAAGGGAGTCAGGAATGAGCGGCAACGAGTCGAGAACCGACGTCGGGGAGCAGACGCCTGCGACCGCGGACTCCGCATACCGGCCGGCTCCTCGGCCGCCGGTGCCTGCACCCCCGCGAGCCGACGTCGCCTTGACGGCGGCCCAAGGGCTCCACGACCACACCGATGAGCTCGCCCAGATCGCTCAGATGCCCCTGGAGGAGCGCGCAGCCGCCCTGGCCGCCATTCACGAGGACCTCGCCTCCGTCCTGCACAAGGCGGAAGGCTGATATGGCCCGGCTCATCCGCATCGACTCAGAGCTCGTGCGCCGCGGGCTGGCCCGCTCCCCGCACCCACGCCGCCACGCTCATCGCCGATGGTCACGTCACCCTCGACGGCGAGGTCGTCACCAAGCCCGCCCGTCAGGTCAACCCCTGCCCAAGCCATCGAGATCCTGGTGCCCTCCGGAGACGACTACGTCTCCCGCGGTGCCCACAAGCTCGCCGGCGCGCTGGACGCGCTGGGCCGCCGCGGCCTGGCACCCCGCGTCGAGGGACGCCGCTGCCTGGACGCCGGCGCCTCGACCGGCGGCTTCACCGACGTCCTCCTGCGCCGCGGTGCTGAGCACGTCGTGGCCGTCGACGTCGGCTACGGCCAGCTGGCCTGGTCGCTGCGCCCGACCCCGCGTCACCGCGCTGGACCGCACCAACATCCGCACACTGGATCCCGAGGCCGTCGCCCCCGCCCCGGAGCTGGTCGTGGGCGACCTGTCCTTCATCTCCCTGACCCTGGTCCTCGAACCGCTGCTGCGCGCCGCAGCCGACGACGCCGACCTCCTGCTCATGGTCAAGCCCCAGTTCGAGGTGGGCAAGGACCGGATCGGGCACGGGGGAGTGGTGCGTGACCCAGAGCTCCATGTGGAGACCGTTATGACGGTGGCAGAGCGGGCCCACTCCCTGGGTGTGGGAGTCGAGGCCGTGACCGCCTCCCCGCTGCCGGGCCCGGCCGGCAACGTTGAGTACTTCCTGAGCATGCACGCCTCCCGCGCCGGCTGCCCCGGGGACCTGAGCGGGGACGAGCTGCGCTCCAGCATCGAGGACGCCGTCGCCGCAGGCCCCGTGGCGGGCTGTGCGCGACGACGCCGAACAAGGACCCACTCATGAGCAAGCTGAGCCTTTCAGACACCAGTGCTGCGACGCGCCCGGCCGAGCCGGCTGACTCAACTGAATCCGTCGCCCTCCGCCGGTCCTCGCAGCAGCCGGGAACGCAGCAGCACGGCCGGAGGATCTCGCGTGTCATGCTGCTGCAGCGCGAGCTCAACGACAAGCCCGTCCCCGTCCCCAGGCCCAGCGCCCCCACGGCCAGCGCCGTGGCCCGGGCCGCGGCGGCGCTGCGTGCCCGAGGTGTCGAGCCGGTCGGCCCGGACTGCACCGACCACATCGACCTCGTCCTGGTACTCGGCGGCGACGGCACGATCCTGCGTGCCTTCGAGATCGCCCGCGAACGGGACATCCCCCTGGTGGGCATCAACACCGGCCACGTCGGCTTCCTGGCCGAGGCCGACCCCGATGGCATCGAGCAGGTCGTCGCGGACCTGGTTGCCGGCCGCTACACGGTCGAGACCCGCACCACTTTGGACGTGGAGGTCATCTGTCCTGACGGGACGGTCACGCGCGACTGGGCACTCAACGAGGCGGCCCTGGAGAAGCGCGACCGCGCCCGCATGATCGAGGTCGCCATTGGCGTGGACGGCCAGGCCGTCTCCTCCTTCGGCTGCGACGGCCTCATCATGTCCACCCCCACCGGCTCGACCGCCTACGCCTTTCTCCTGCGGGGGCCCCGTCATCTGGCCCGAGGTCGAGGCGCTCCTCCTGGTGCCGGTGGCCGCGCACGCCCTGTTCACCCGCCCTCTGGTCCTGGGCCCCAACTCCTGCATGGAGGTCGTCGTCCAGCGGGTGGGCTTCGGAGGTGCCGAGATCTGGTGCGACGGCAGACGCAGCCTGGACGTGCCGGTCGGTGCCAGGATCCGGGTCACCCGGGCGGAGCGTCCGGTACGCCTGGCACGATTCAACCAGGCCCCCTTCGCCAGCCGCCTGGTGCGCAAGTTTGACCTGCCCGTGGAGGGCTGGCGGGCCTCCAACAGCGCCGATGAGGCCTACTCACCCGAGGAGGACGCGCTGCACCAGCCAATGGTCACCTCCGTCGACACGAGCACCGATGGCGGGAGCCGGCCGGACTCCTCGGGAGGGACAGCGTGATCGAGTCTTTGCACATCGAGGACCTCGGTGTCATCGAGGAGGCTGATCTTCCCCCTCAGTCGCGGCCTGACCGCCCTGACCGGTGAGACCGGCGCCGGCAAGACGATGGTGCTCACCTCGCTCGGGCTGCTGCTGGGGCAGCGGGCCGAGACCACCATCGTGCGTAGCGGTGCCGAGCGCAGCCTGGTCGAGGGTGCGTTCCTGGTCGACCCGGAGTCGCGTGCCGCCGCCCGCGTCGTCGAGGCCGGGGGTGATCTCGACGATGACCTCCTCCTGGCCTCTCGCACGGTCCCCGCCTCCGGACGCTCCCGCGCCTACCTGGGAGGGCGCTCCGTGCCGGCCTCGGTCCTCAGCGAGGTGGGCGGCCGGCTGGTCTCCGTCCACGGCCAGGCAGACCAGCTGCGGCTGCGCTCGACCGCGGCCCAACGCGCTGCCCTGGACTCACTGGGCGGCCAGGACCACGCCGCCCTGTGCCGCCGCTACGCCCGGGCCTACCAGGCGCGCCGACAGGCCGACCAGGAGCTCCAGGACTGGCAGGCATCCGCTCAGGCCCGAGCCGTCGAGGTCGCCCAGCTGCGCACCTGGCTCGAGGCCCTGGAGGAGGTCGACCCCCGCAGCGGTGAGGACCGGGAGCTGACGGCGGAGGCCGAGAGACTCGACCACGCCGAGGACCTGCGCCGGGCCGCCACCGGAGCCCGCACCGCACTCAGCGGGGAGGAGTCCGCCACCGGGCAGGCGCCCGACGTCGTCTCCCTCATCGCCTACGCCCACCGCAGCCTGAGTGCCGAGTCGGACCGCGACCCCGCCCTGGCCGAGCTGGCCACGCGCACCCAGCGACTGGGCATCGACGCAGCCGACATCGCCGCCGAGCTGGGCGGGTACCTGTCCTCGCTGAGCGCCGACCCGGCTCGCCTCGCCCAGGTCCAGGACCGCCGCGGAGAGCTCGCCCGCGCGTGCCGGGAGATCGGCGGACCCCAGGAGCAGCTCGACGATGTCGACGCCCTCCTGGCCTGGGGCGAGCGTGCGGCCGCGCGCCTGGCCGAGCTCGACGGCCCCCAGGACACTGCCACCGTCCTGGCCGAGCGCCTGGCCGCCGCCGACGAGGAGCTGGCCGGTGTTGGTGCCGAGCTGAGCCGGGCGCGTCAGCAGCTCGGTGAGCGCCTCGAGCAGGCCGTCACCGCGGAGCTGGAGGGGCTGGAGATGAAGGGCGCTCGGCTCGTCGTCGAGCTGGACCGGCTTGATGAGCCCGGGCCCACCGGCCTTGAGAGCGTCGCCCTTTTACTCGTCTCACACCCCGGCGCGCCAGCCCTGCCCCTGGGTAAGGGAGCATCGGGAGGCGAGCTGTCCCGCATCATGCTCGCCCTGGAGGTGGTGCTCGCCGACGCCGCGGCCCTGTCTCACCCCTCGACCCACACCCGCACCCTCGTCTTCGACGAGATCGACGCCGGGGTGGGAGGCCGGGCCGCCCGGGAGATCGGCAGGCGCCTGGCCCGTCTGGCGCGACACCACCAGGTCATCGTCGTCACCCACCTGGCGCAGGTGGCGGCTTGGGCGGACACCCACCTCGTGGTGCGCAAGGAGACCGTGACCGAGCCTGAGTCCCGTCCCGGCACCATAGAGACGGCCGCAGAGAATGTGAGAAAGTCCCAGCCGGGGCGCACCCGCACACAGGTTTTCGTCGTCGAAGACCAAGAGAGACAACGAGAGCTGGCCCGAATGCTCTCCGGGCACGAGGACTCCCAGGCCGCGGTCCGGCACGCCGCTGAGCTTCTCCAGGAAGCAGTCATGGGACAATCCGAGCCGTGAGGAATCCCTTCCGCAGAAAGTCTGCGTCCGTCTCCGAGCATCCCAGCGGTGTCGTGCGCGTCGATGCGCGCACGAAGAAGCTCACCAAGCGTCTCCAGCCCGGGGAGATCGCCATCATCGACCACACCGACCTCGATCGGGTGGCTGCGGAGGCACTGGTGGAGTGCGGCGCCTCGGCGGTCCTCAACGCCTCCCCGTCCATCTCCGGGCGCTACCCGAACCTCGGCCCCGGAATCCTCCTCGACGCGGGAATCCCGCTCGTGGACGACCTGGGCCCCGACATCATGCGCCTGCACGACGGCCAACGCATCACCGTCGAGGACGGCTCGGTGCGGGTCGAGGGCAAGGAGCAGGTCATCGCCGAGGGAGTGGTCCAGACCAAGCAGACCGTCGCCGAGGCCATGGAGGAGGCTCAGAAGGGCCTGTCCGTCCAGCTGGAGGCCTTCGCCGCCAACACCATGGAGTACATGCGCGGGGAGTGGGACCTGCTTCTCAACGGCGTCGGCATGCCCTCGCTGACCACGCAGATGAGTGGCAAGCACGTCCTGGTGGTCGTGCGCGGTTACTCCTACAAGGAGGACCTGCAGGCGCTCAAGCCCTACATCCGCGAGTACAAGCCCGTCATCATCGGTGTCGACGGAGGTGCCGACGCCGTCCTGGACGCCGGCTTCAAACCGACCCTGATCGTGGGCGACATGGACTCCGTATCCGACAAGGCACTGACCTGCGGCGCCGAGATCGTCGTCCACGCCTACCGCGACGGACGCGCCCCGGGCCTGGCCCATGTCGAGGAGCTCGGGGTCGAGCACCACGTCTTCGCCGCCACCGGCACCAGTGAGGACATCGCCATGCTCATGGCCGATGAGGCCGGCGCCGAAATCATCGTGGCCCTGGGGACGCACGCCACCCTGCTGGAGTTCCTCGACAAGGGGCGCGCCGGCATGTCCTCGACCTTCCTGACCCGGCTCAAGGTCGGCGGCCGCCTCATTGACGCCAAGGGCGTATCCCAGCTCTACCGCACCCGTATCTCGGGGTGGTGGCTGCTGTTCCTGGCCCTGGCGGGCACCTTCGCCCTGGCCATGGCCCTGATGTCCACCCCCGGTGGACAGACCTTCCTGGGCCTGTCCGGCGCCGTGTGGGACGACATCGTCAACTTCTTCCGCTCACTGCTGGGCCTGGCCCCGAACTCACCCACCGTCTAACGACCCCCGCCCATCTGAGAGGCAGCCCCTCTCACGGTCATCTTCAAGGTCTTCAACCATGATTGACTTCCGCTATCACCTGGTATCGCTCATCTCCGTGTTCCTGGCCCTCGCCGTTGGGTCGTCCTGGGTGCCGGCCCTCTGCAGAACTCCCTGGGAACCGCACTCAACGACCAGGTCACCGCCCTGCGTGAGAACCGCAACGCCACCCAGGCCAAGCTCGAGCAGACTGAGACGGCCGTCAACGAGCGGGACTCCTACATCACTCAGGCCGCCACCAGCCTCCTGCCCGGGACCCTGGCCTCCAAGAACGTCGCCATGGTGCTCCTGCCGGACGCCAAGGCCGAGGACGCCGACGCCATCGCCACTCAGCTCAAGAACGCAGGCGCCACCGTCACCGGCCGGGTGAGCCTGACCAGCACCTGGGTGGACCTGTCCCGGGAGAACTACCGCTCCACCTTCTCCGGACAGGTCCAGGGCCACCTGGGCGGCACCAACTCCAAGGACGCCAACGGCATCCTGGGGGAGGCACTGGCCAAGGCCCTGACCGCCAACGACGACTCCTCCCGAGTCCTCATGGACATGCTGTCGGTGACAGTGGACAAGTCCGGCACGCCCTTCATCTCCGTGGACTCCACGCCCACCGCTGCGGCCGAGATGATCGTCGTCGTCGGGCCGCGTCCGCAGGCATCCTCCGGTAAGGGAGCAACCGTCGAGGCCTCGCCGGGCGAGGACCCCAAGGCCTGGGCCAAGGCGCTGGAGGGCACAGCCGGTAGGGCCCCCACAGTCGTCGTCGGCTCCGCCGACGGTGACGGCGGCGTCGTCGGCATCATCCGCTCCGAGAAGGCGAAGGTGACCACCATCGACTCCGTCGGCCAGATCGCCGCCTCCGTCTCCACCCCCCTGGCCCTGGCCTCCACCCGGGCGGGAACCACCGGGCACTACGGCTTCGACAAGGGGGCCGAGGCCGTCATGCCGCCGGTGACCAAGTAGTCCCTGTCCTCAGCGATTCAGGTGACTCAGGTGACTCAGCCGGCTCGGGCGCCGCGGCCGCGTCATGGGTGGCGACGCCGCGATCGGTCCTCGCCCTGCCTTAGGCTGAGTCCATGGCTGGCACGATCACGCGAGTAAGCTCCTGCGCCCGAGACCTGGCGAGGGTGGGTATCAAGGCGGCGGGCACCGCCCTGTCCTGGTCCACTTGTCTGGCGCCCATTGCCCACGGGCTGGAGCGCACCAACTTCCACGGCCGCACCGTGAGCCTGCGCGGGGGAGTCGGGGCAGCAGCCGGCGCCGTGACGGCCGGGATCGAGGTCGGCAGGCTCTTGCGGGGCAGGACGGGGTCACCCTCGCGGGCAGGACTGGCCGCCACCATCGCGGCTGGGGCCGGTGGGTGCGCCGGCCTGGTCGACGACCTCGATGCCGGGGCCCACGACGGCGACACCCCCGCCAAGGGGCTCAAGGGTCACCTCACCGCCCTGGCCCACGGGCGCGTCACCACCGGAGCCCTCAAGATCGCCGTCATCGGCTCAGGGGCGCTTATCGGCGGTGTCCTCCTGGCCCGCCACCGCAGCGCGGGCACCGGCGCACGTCCGCCAGCGTCCAGCGCCGTCGACGCTGCGACCAGCGCCGTCGTCATCGCGGCCTGGGCGAACCTGCTCAACCTGCTCGACCTGCGCCCCGGACGGGCGCTCAAGACCGCCTGCATCGTGAGCGCCCCGCTGCTGGCCACCCCCGGACGCGACGGCGAGCCCACTCGGATGCTGGCTGCGGGCACCCTGGGAATCGGCCTCGCAGCCCTGCCGGAGGACCTCCTGGAGAACACGATGCTGGGAGACACCGGGGCCAACGCCGTCGGCGCCCTGCTGGGCACCGCCTTGGCCTGCCACCCCCACGCCGCAGTGCGCGCCGGAGCCGCCCTGAGCGGGGTGAGCCTCATCCTGGCCAGCGAGAAGGTCTCCTTCTCCCGCATCATCAGCGACACCCCGGTACTGGCCGCACTCGACGGGCTGGGACGCCGCCCCTGATGACGACCCAGCAACGCCGCGGCGGACTGCTCTCAGTGGCCGGGTCCGTCGCCGGCCTGACCCTCGTCTCCCGCATCCTGGGGTTCCTGCGCTGGCTCGTCCAGGCCGCCACCGTCGGCACCGGCACGGTGGCTGGCGCCTTACACCACGGCCAACCAGCTGCCCAACACCCTCTACGAGGTCGTCGTCGGCGGGGTCCTGGCCGCCACCGTCGTTCCGCTCTGGCGGCACCGATCGCCGCGGGCAGACGTGAGGAGGTCGCCGCCACCGCCTCGGGGCTGCTGGGCCTGGTCCTGGCGGTCCTGACCCCGCTGTCCCTGGGGCTCATCGTCCTGGCCGCCCCGATCGCCTCTCTGTTCCCCACCTCCCAGGGTGTGGATCCGACGCTCCAGCACGCGCTCGTCGCCTCCTTCCTGCGCATGTTCGCCCTGCAGGTGCCCATGTACGGGGTGGCCGTCGTCCTCACCGGCGTCCTCCAGGCTCACAATCGCTTCACCTGGCCGGCGCTGACACCGATGCTCTCCAGCCTCGTGGTCATGGCGACCTACGGTCTCTACGGGGCGCTGGTCGGCGGCGACGATGTGGCCTCCGACCTGGCCCTCCAGGTGCTGGGCTGGGGGACGACTCTCGGGGTGGCAGCGCTCAGCCTGCCGCTGCTGTGGCCGGTTCACCGACTGGGACTGGGACTGCGCCCCACCCTGAGACTGGGGGGCGCCCAGGCCCGGCGGGCGCTGCGGCTCGGTGGGGCCGGGGTGTGGACGATCCTCGCCCAGCAGGTGAGCGTCCTGGTGGTCCTGGCCATGGCCCGCTGGGGCGGGCAGACCGGGACCGCGGCGGTGTACCAGTACACGCAGGCCGTCTACGTCCTTCCCTACGCAGTGCTGGCCGTCCCCGTGGCCACCGTCCTCTACCCCCGCCTGACCGCCGCCTTCGAGGCGAGCGCCCACCCGTCGAACAGCTCTGGTGGCGCGGGTGCGGATGAGAACGTCACGAGGCTGGTGGCCACCTCCACGGCCCTGGTCACCGCCGTCGCCGTGGCCGGGACCTCCATGCTGCTGGCCGCCAGCGCCGCCGCCGAGCGCTTCTTCTCCTTCAAGCAGGTCGACGGGATGGGCCAGGCGCTAGCCGTCCTGGCGCCTGGACTGATCGGCTACGCCCTCATCTACCAGGTCACCCGGGTCCTGTTCGCCGCCGACCACTCTCGGCCGGCCGCTCACGCCACAGCGGCCGGCTGGCTGACCGTTGCCGTGGCCTGCGCCGCCTGTGTACGCCTCATGGCACCCGCCGGTGGGGACGGGCGCGCCACCCTCGTGGCCCTGGGAGTGGGCACGACCATCGGGATGACGGTGGCGGGGGCGAGCCTGCTCATCGTTCTGGCCCGGGTCATGGGGGGCCGGGTGCTGCGCGCGACCCTGACCGCGCTCGTTGCGGGGCTGCCCGTGGCCCTCGTCCTCGGGCTGGCCGTCCGCGGGGCGACCACTCGCGTCACCTCCCTTCCCCTGGCCGTCATCACCGCCGTGATCGGTGCCGCTGCGGCCGCGGCCCTCGTCCTGGTGGTCATCCACCTGGCTGACCGCAGCCTCCTGGCATCGGTACGCGGCGGCAGGCCGACGGTGACAACGAAGGACGACAAGGAGCAACCATGAGCGACGTCGACGCCACGAACGAGTCCGGTGCCGTCCAGGACCCGCAGGCCGGGCGCCGGAGGATCCTCCAGGTGTGCGGATCGGCCGCCGGAGGGGTGAGGGCCCACCTGGCCGACTGCGCCCGCCTCCTGGCCGCCGACGGCCACGACGTCATCGTTGAGGCTCCCGCCGCGGTCCTTGACGGACTGGACCTCGAGCGGCTCGCGCCGAGCCACTCGAGATCGGCCCCCGCCCCAGCCTCAACGACACCCTGGCCGTGGCCAGGCTGCGTCGGCTGGGCCGGCGCGCCGACGTCCTTCACGCCCACGGCCTGCGAGCCGGGGCCCTGGCCGCCCTGGCCCTGGGACGCCGCCGCGGACGCACGCGACTGGTCGTCACCCTCCACAACCTCACCGTCGGGGGGCGCCTGACCACCCTGGTGGGGGACAGGCTCGAGCGGCTCATCGCCCGGCGCGCCGACCTCGTCCTCGCGGTCAGCCCCGACCTGGCCGAACGGGCCCGGGAGCTCGGTGCACCACAGGTCGAGCTCGCCATCATCCCCGCGGTGCCAACGCAGCAGCCCGCCGAACCGGGCGCTTCCGACGCGGCCGCGGCGGAGGATGCCTGGCCGCGAAGCGGGGCCCGCCTCCTGACCGTCGCTCGCCTGGCTCCCCAGAAGGGCCTGCCGCTGCTGCTCGAGGTCGCCGCGATCCTCTCTCGCGAGGTTGACGCCGGCCGACTGGCAGCCTTCACCTGGGCCCTCGCCGGCGACGGCCCCGGCCGCGAGCAGGCCGCTGAGCGCATCGCCGCCGAACAGCTCCCGGTCGCGCTCCTGGGGCGGCGAAACGATGCTCCAGCCCTTATGGAGGTCGCTGACATCGTCGTCCAGACCAGCCTGTGGGAGGGCCAGCCCCTCACCATCCAGGAGGCCCTGCGTGCAGGCGCTGCGATCGTGGCCACCGACGTCGGAGGCACCGCCGTGACCGCCAGGGGAGGGGCCGTCCTCGTGGCCCCACAGGCCCAGGCCATCGCCGAGGCGCTGCGAACCCTCCTGAGTGACCCCGAGGCCCGCACCCGCGCCGCTGAGCGCGCGCAAGCGGCGGCCAGACGCCTTCCCGGGCTCGAGGACCTGGCGGCCCAGCTGCGTCAGACGGTCCTTGACCTGCACTGAGCCGCCCTGCCCCGAGCGGTAGCATCGTGGTGCCCGAGCGCCCATCAGCCGCGACGCTGACAGCGAGAAGAGGAGCCAATCGTGGACCACCCGGTGATGACGACCCGAAGCAGCGACGGATTAGGGAACAGCCTCGCTGACACGCGTGAACCGGGGCGGGAGCTGGTCTCCAGCGAGCGGGTCTGGAGTGGGCCGATCTTCGCCGTCGATGCCGACCAGGTGCGCCTCGGCCCCGGTCAGGAGCCGGTGGCCCGTCAGGTCGTCGTCCACCACGACGCCGTCGCCGTCGTCGCGCTGCGCGAGGGCGAGGCATCCTCCCAGGCCGACGGCGCCGCGGAGATCCTCATGATCCGCCAGTACCGCCATCCCGTGCGCGCCTGCCTGTGGGAGATCCCCGCGGGACTGCTCGACGTGGCAGGGGAGGAGCCGGCCGTCGCCGCCGCCCGCGAGCTCGCTGAGGAGACCGACTACGAGGCGGCCACCTGGCACACGCTGGCCGAGTTCTACGCCTCTCCCGGCTTCACCACCGAGGGGGCCCGGATCTTCCTCGCCCAGGACCTGAGCCTGCTGCCCGAGGACCGGCGCACCGTCCGCGAGGACGAGGAGGCCGAGTTCGTGCCCACCTGGGTCCGCCTGGACGAGGCCCTCGACGCCGTCATGGGCGGCCGCCTGCACAACCCCTCTACGGTGCTCGGAGTCCTGGCCACGGCCCAGGCGCGCACCCGCGGCTGGGTCAGGGGCTGCGTCCCGCTGACGCCCCCCGGCTGCGCAGCCCGGAGAGCCTGTAAGACGAGTCAAAGTACTTGTCTGTTACCAGTGGGAGCACTTTCGGACCGGCGTTCCTGGGCAAGATAGTGGCCAGGATTCGGCGAGTCTGCCCGCCATGGCGAGCGAGGGCTGCCTGACTCAGGTGAAGAATACCTTGAACATCAATCGATTAATCGACTTGGCTCAATATGGTTAACCGGTTGACTCATGGGTGTGTTCTGAGTCATGATCTCTCTGTGTCCGGTACCGATGCCGGGCCTCCCGACCAGAAGAGGGGAGGGGAGACGATGACGACTCTCGCCGATGTCGCTGCCGCGGCTGGTGTCTCCAAGGCTGCGGCCTCCCTCGTGCTCTCCGGCAAGTTCGAGGGACGCGTGAGCGAGCGCAAAGCTGAGCGGGTCCGTATGGCCGCTGACGAGCTCGGCTACGTCCGTGACGCCATCGCCGGTGGTATGCGCAACGGTCGAACCCGGACGATCGGGGTCATCGGCGAGCGTGTCCTGTCCACGCCCTACGCCGTCTCCATGATCGACGCTGTTCTGTCCACCAGCCAGAGCCTCGGGTGGTCCGTCCTTCTCACCGACGCAGGACACGACGGCGTCGCCGCCAAGGAGGCAGTCCGCGAAATGGTCGCCCGGCGCGTCGGCCAGGTGGTCATTGCCTCGATGTATCACCGCGTTGTTCCGGTTCCTGAGCAGATCAAGGATGTCGTCGTGCTCAACGGCGTTGCTGACCGCCCTGGGGTTCCTGGCGTCGTTCCCGATGAGCGTCAAGGCGCCAGCGATGCCGTTGCCCACCTCGTCGACCTCGGCCACCGCCGTATCGGCTACCTTGGGCACGACGACGCCGAGAGCATCGCTGTGCGTGAGCGTTCCGACTCCTACCGCCACAGCCTTCGAGAGGCCGGGCTGGCGGTGGACGAGTCGCTCCTCGTCACCGGGGGACTCGACCCCGACAGCGTCGACGCCACTGCCCGCCGTCTCCTCGACCGGCCTGATCGTCCGACCGCCGTCTTCTGCTACAACGACGCCCTGGCGGCCGGCGTCTTCCGGCAGGCGGTACGCCTGGGGATCTCCATTCCCAACGACCTCTCTGTTATCGGCTTCGACGACCTTGCGCTCATCTCTACGAACCTCGATCCCAGGCTCACCACGATGCGCCTGCCGCACTGGGAGATGGCCGAGTGGCTCACTCGCGAGCTCGCAGCGGGCCGTACAGCCGAGCTCCCGGACGTCACTCGTTTCCCCTGCCCTCTCATCGAGCGAGCCTCCACGGCGCCTCCCACCACCTCGCTGCCGTAGCTCGGGCGCCGCACACGAGGTCGGCCCCACCAGCTCTCCGCCCGATGGGTGGAGTCAGATCCCCACCACTCACGCTGATACACAAAGGAGTGCCATCATGATGACCACCCGCCGTATGTTTCTCGGCGCCAGCGCCGCCGCCTTGACCACGCTTGCCGCATGCTCCTCTCAGTCCGGAAAGGGGGCGGGCGGCCTGACTCTCTGGACCCACAATGGAGGCAACAAGGAGGAGCTCGACGTCGTCAACAGCGCGGTCAAGGACTTCAACGCCGCGAACCCCAACACCCCGGTCACGGTGAAGTCCTTCCCGCAGGAGTCCTACAACGATGCCATTGCCTCAGCCGCAGTCTCCGGCAACCTGCCCGACATCCTCGACCTTGACGGCCCGATCATGTCCAACTGGGCCTGGGCCGGATACCTCTCGCCACTGACAATCTCGCAGGATCTCCAGGGAAAGATCATCGACTCCGCTAAAGGGGTCTGGAACAACAAGCTCTACTCCGTCGGCCCCTACGACACCTCGCTGTGCTTCCTTGGACGTAAGTCGGCCTTCGACAAAGCCGGTGTCACCATCCCCACGGTCAACAAGCCGTGGACGAAGGACGAGTTCATGGGTGCCCTCGACAAGCTCTCAAAACTCGACGGCTTCAGCTACGCCATTGACATGTCGGTGTGGGACACCGCCGAGTGGTGGCCCCTACGCCTCACGCTCCCATGCTCCAGTCCTTCGGTGGCGACCTCATCGACCGCAAGAGCTATGAGACCGCAGAGGGCTTCCTCAACGGGGACAAGGCCGTCGAGTGGGGCACCTGGTTCCGCTCGCTGTTCACCTCCAACTACGCCTCTCAGACCCCGGCCAAGGACGGCCAGGACTTCCTTCAAGGCAAGGTGCCGCTCGTCTATGCCGGCGGATGGAAGGTCCTCAAGGCCCAGGAGACCTTCGGCGAGGACGAGGTCCTCATCCTCCCCCTGTTGACTTCGGCGCGGGTGCTCACGTAGGCGGCGGCTCCTGGCAGTGGGGTGTGTCCTCCTCCTCGAAGAACGCCGACGCTGCGAACAAGTTCATTGAGTTCCTCATGCAGGACAAGTACCTCGTTCAGTACTCCGACGCAATCGGCAACTTCCCGTCAATCGAGTCGGCCACCCCGAAGACGAAGTACTACGGCGAGGGCAAGCCGCTGGAACCTGTTTACGAGATCGGTAAAAAGTACGCCCTCCTGCGTCCTGCGACACCCGGATACAAGGTCATCTCATCGACTTTCGACAAGGCCGCTCGGGACATCGTTTCCGGTTCCGATGTCAAGTCGACCCTTGACCAGGCCGTCAAGGACATCAACGCGGATATCAAGTCGAACGATGGCTACAAGGCCAAGTAGGCCAAGTGCGCTACTGAGTACCTGATCGTGCGGCCGGTCAACAGCCGCGCCACCTTCCTACACCACCAGCACCGATCCGGCGTGCGCGTAAGAGTGCGCCGCCGGGAAGGGAACCGATATGGCAGCCCCCAGTACAATGAGGCGCCGCGGCAGGACCGCCGCATTGCGCAGAGAGGCTAGGACGGCGTGGCTCATGAGCTCGCCGGCGCTCCTGCTCCTCCTGCTTTTCATGGGCATTCCGATCCTGCTTACCTTCATCCTGTCCTTCACGAATACGCGTCTCATCTCCCCCAACCCTCCGCAGTTCATCGGGATGGAGAACTTCGTACGGGCGTTCACCGACGACCCGACCTTCATCCGGTCTCTGGCGAATACTGTCTTGTTCGCGCTCGTTGTCGTGCCCTTCCAGTCCATCCTTGCCCTAGCGCTGGCGATTCTTGTCAACCAGAAGGTCAAGGGAGTCACTGCTTTCCGGACAATGATCTTCATGCCCGTGGTGACCTCCATGGTTGTGGTCTCCATCCTGTGGAGCTTCTTCTATCAGGACAATGGCCTGTTCAACTCGATGCTCAACACTGTCACTGGCGGCGGGTGGTCCACCATTGCCTGGCTCAACCACCCTGGCACCGCGATGCCTGCCATTATCGTGCTGTCTATCTGGCAAGCGGTCGGTTTCCATATGATCATCTGGCTCTCCGGCCTGCAGATGATTGACCCGGTTCTCTACGAGGCCGCTGACCTCGACGGCGTCAACGGTTGGCAGCGCTTCCGCTACATAACATGGCCGGGGCTGCATTCGACGATGGTCTTCATCCTCGTCACCATCACGATTGCTGCGCTGGGCCTGTTCGTCCAGGTCGACGTTATGACATCCGGAGGTCCCCAAGATGCCACCTCGACAATCGTCTACCACGCGGTGCGCAGGGGATACCGTGAGCAGGACATGGGGTACGGCAGCTCCATCTCACTCATATTCTTCATTGCCGTCCTGCTCATCAGTCTCATCCAGCGCTGGCTCACCAGGGAGAAGGACTGACATGCTCACTGAGACAACTAGGACCGATGCAGTACCTGAGACTACAGCCGTCGATGCCCTCGAGGCTCCCGAAAGGAGCCCGCGTCGCCGTGGCTGCGCCGCCACCAGGAAAAGGTCCAGGGTGCTGACGTACGTCGGCCTTGTCGTCGCCTCGTGCGTCGCTGTGTTCCCGCTGCTGTTCATGGTCTTCTCATCCTTCAAAGAAGACCACCAGATCTTCGCTGATCTCGGCTCCTTTAAGGCGTTCCTTCCGACCGGTCACCTATCACTGGATAACTACTCCGGAGTATTCGAGCGGGTCCCGGCTGTACGGTTTATCACAAACTCGCTCATCGTGACCGTTGCGATAGTATTACTCGGCCTCATTGTCAACTCCATGATCGGATTTGCGATATCGCGTATGCGCTGGAGGAGCAAGAACATTGTGCTCTCGCTTGTCCTAGCCACCCTCATGGTTCCTTTCGAGACCATCGCTGTGCCGCTCGTATACTGGGTCGCCAAGTTGCCATCGCTGCAGTGGGTCGTTGACGGTTTTCTTGTCAAACAGGGAATGCTCAACACTTATCAGGTGCAGATTCTGCCCTTCGTTGCCAATGCACTCTCCATCTTCCTGTTCGCCCAGCACTTTGGTGATATCCCCAAGGAGATCGACGAGGCGGCCCGCGTTGATGGCGCGTCCTGGTGGGTGATCTATTCACGAATCATCGTGCCACTGTCTGGTCCGACCTTCGCCACAGTCGCCATCATCACGATGCTGCCGGCGTGGAACTCCCTACCTGTGGCCGCTCATGGTCATCCAGGAGGAGTCTATGCGGCCCGCGAGTGTCGGTATGCAGTACTTCTTCCAACTCAACCCGGTATGGGGGCAGATCATGGCTTACGGCACACTCATCACTCTGCCTGTTCTTATCATTTTCGTTCTGTTCCAGCGCTCGTTCGTAGCGTCGTTGGCAGGTACCGCCGTCAAAGGCTGAGGGTGGGGTGCTTAACGAGCGGATCATGGGGCGTGTTCCAATCTCGGCCCTGCTACGTAAGCGTGCACTGCCCACTGCCCTCGTGTCCGGTAGCGGCTCCGCGGCTCAGTTCATGCCTGTCTGAATATCTCAGCCTTGATCTCAAAGGAGAGACCTGTGACCACTGAAGACCCCGGCTTTAGCCGAAGGACCATATTGAGGACGGCGGCCGGAGTGGTCGTCGCCACAGCCGCTGGAACAGCCTGTGGCATGGCAACATCAACGTTTGCAAGCGCAGCTGTCAGCCGTCGCGCGCTTCTTCATCTCACCCCTACAACCGGGTGGGCCTGCGACCCCCAACGCCCGTACTACCTTGGTGGTCAACTGCAGCTCCCACGCCTCCAGGCCGCCCAGACTGCAGGACCAGGAGGGTGGAGACTTGCGACCTCGACCGACGAAGTCTCTTTCTCCGACGTAGGCGATACGATCCCGCTTGTAGGTGACACTCCTGCGTGGAGCGGTTCGGCCGTCGTCGACACTGACAACACTGCCGGTCTTGGGGCCGGGGCGGTCGTCGCTCTCGTGACGCACGTGCCCCACGGCGACCTTACTCGCCAGGCCCAGTATCTCCACTGGTCAACGGATGGCGGGCGCAGCTTTTTCGATGCTCTCCGAACCAGTCATTCCGAACCCGAATGCTGATAATGCATCTAAGGATGAGGAGATCGATAATGCCAGGTGGTTCCGTGACCCGAAGGTTGTCCGAGACGAGGTGCGCAGCCAATGGGTGTGCGTCATCGGTCGGCGTAAGTATCTCTCATTCTACGTCTCCACTGACCTACACCACTGGCGGTGGACCTCCAACTTCGACTACCTCACACCTGGGGCTACCGATCTCGGAGGCATGGAGTGCCCTGACCTATTCCACATCATTGCCGATGACGGAACCAGCCACTGGGTCCTCGGCGCCTCAATGGACGGATGGGGAGCTGGATCGCTCGGCACCTACGCGTACTGGATAGGGAACTGGGATGGAACTCGGTTCGTGACAGACAACCTCAGACCGCAGTGGCTCGATCATGGGTATGACTGGTATGCGGCTGTTACTTGGCCAAGTGCCGACTCACCCCAGAACGTGAGGCATGCTGTCGCCTGGATGAACAACTGGAAGTACGCCGCCAGACACGTTCCCACTCTCGACACCGATGGGTACAACTGTCAGTACTCTGTCGTTCGTGAAATCCGACTCTGTCGGCAGCCCGGTGGCTGGTACAGCCTGCTGAGCGCTCCCGAACCTGTGCTCGTGACCAGTCTCCTCTCGCAGAAGTCCCTGGGCGACGTCAATGTCAACGGCCGCCAGGTACTCGACGTCACGACTGAGGCCTACGTTCTAACCACTGACATTGCCTGGACAAATGCAACTAACGTAGGCATAGAAGTCCTGCGCAGCTCAGACGGAACTCGGCACACCAACGTCGGCGTCTTTAATGGCCGCGTCTATGTCGACCGAGGTCCGAGCGAGAGCATATCGGCGCCCTTCGCTCCGTATACGCAGTCCGAGGCGCCTATCGACCCCGCCGCCCGTCATGTGCACCTCACTGTGGTCGTTGATCGCAACAGTGTCGAAGTCTTCGTCAATGCGGGCCACACCGTTCTGTCCAGCCAGGTCTATCCCGCCGCCGGCGATCATGGCTTTGGCCCTCTACTCCGATAACGGGAGCGCGGTGTTCTCCGACCTCTCCCTTAGAACCGTCTGACCCCTGAGGAGACCGCTCACATGGCACTTGCACTGAATGACCACTGGCTGTGGGACCACTGGATCTGTGACGACGGCGATCGTTATCACCTCTTCTTCCTGCGGGCGTCGCGTGCGTTACACGACCCGGAGCGGCGGCACTTCCGTGCTTCCATGGGGCACGCCGTTTCCAGCGATGCACGTACGTGGCAACTTTTGCCCGATGCCCTAGTGCATTCCGACGGGCCGGCGTTCGACGACAAGGCCATCTGGACCGGCTCCACCATCGTCAAGCCCGACGGTGCTATGCGTGTCTTCTACACCGGTATCTCTCGAGCAGAGGACGGGCTGGTTCAGCGCATCGGCTGGGCTGACTCCACTGACGGAGTGACGTTTGAACGCACGTGCGATGTTCCTCTGGAGGCGGATTCCAGGTGGTACGAGAGGAGGGAAACCGACGTCTCTGGCGCCGAGCACTGGAGGGATCCCCTTTGTCTTCAGGCATGACGGGCGCTGGCACATGCTCATCACCGCCAGGGCGAAGGGGGCTGAGCACTATGGTGCCGGCGTTATCGGTCATGCCGTCTCCGATGACCTGGACCACTGGCAGATCGGGCCGCCGCTGACCAGCCCGTCGGTCTTCGGTCAGCTGGAGGTTTCCCAGAGCCGGAGCGTTGACGACCGTCATCTCCTCGTCTTCTCCTGCGGTGACGACATGAAGGCTGAACCTGGTCCGGGCGGGTGTGGGTCGCCGAGGGGAGGGGGCGCTGAGGGCCCTGGGATATCGACGGCGCCAGGTACGTGCGCCCAGAGCACCTCTACGCCGGTCAGCTGCTTCAGCTGCGCGACGGGGCGTGGGTCTTCACGGGCTTCGACGACATCGTCAACGGTGAGTTCGTCGGTGCGGTTCCGGACCTTCTGCCATGGGCTGATGTCGAGCTTCTCCCAAGAGGCGGGCACTAGGAGGTTGCGTCGTCGGTTGCCTGGACGGCGAGTGATCGAGGTGCCGCTCCAGGACCGGGCTCGTTACTAGCTCACCGTGCTGTGTCGGGTGACGGTGCAGTTCACGGTGCGCGAGGTCGGGCGTCCCGACCAACGACTAGTTAGGTATTCCTAGGTAAGGTTTACCTTTGATTAGGTGACGTGTTCAATCCCACCCTGCGACGCTCCGTCGTGAACTTGCCAGTGTTGAATTCGGCAAGCAAGATCTTGGTTAAACTCGTGGCACAACGACCAGCGACGCCTTGCAGGTCGGTGCCTGGAGCCGGTCCAGGGCATGGCCGAACCGGCCGCAACGGGGCAGGCCGTGAGGCGTCGGAAGCGACTAGGGGAGGAGAACCGTCATGACGCAGAGCGACGACGACTCTACCCGGGCACGCGTTCTCGACCTCATCGCTGAGAAGGGACCGGTGTCGGCGGCGCAGCTCGCCAAGGTCCTGAGCCTGACGCCGGCCGCCGTGCGCAGGCACATCACCGCCCTTGAGGACGCTGAGCAGATCGAGGTGCACACGCCGGCCCAGACGGGCAAGCGCGGCCGCGGTCGGCCGGCCCGGCACTATGTCCTGACGCCCAAGGCCCGCACCTCCTTCGCGGAGGGCTACTCCGACCTGGCCAACCGTGCCCTGCACTACCTGTCCCAGGTGGCCGGGTGACAAGGCGGTCGACTCTTCGCCGCGGCCAGGGGCCGTGACCTCGAGCGCCGCTACGCCACCGTCGTCGAGGCGGCAGGCAAGGACCCCTCGAGAGGGCCCGCGCCCTGGCGGACGCCCTGACTCGACGGCTACGCGGCCTCGGTGCGCGACGTCGGGGACGGGTCCTTCGCCGTCCAGCTGTGCCAGGGCAACCGCCCGGTGCGCGACGTGGCCGGGGAGTTCCACGAGCTGTGTGACGCCGAGACCCAGGCCATCTCCCGGCTGGTGGGCGTCCCCGTTCAGCGTCTGGCCACCTGGCCGGAGGCGAGCACGTCTGTACCACCCACATTCCGATCGCCATGCCCGCGCTGCGCAAGCGCGCAGTTCGGGCGGCGGCTAAGACGCGAGGCCTTGAGACCAAGCGAATGGAAGGAACCCGATGACACTGCCGACAACCGAGACCACGCGTAGCACCGACGACGAGATCATCGACTCGATCTCGACGAGCTACGACTTCGGCTGGCACGACTCCGACGAGGCCGGTGAGAAGGCCAAGCGAGGCCTTGATGAGCAGGTGGTCCGCGAGATCTCCGCCATCAAGGGCGAGCCGGAGTGGATGCTGGCCAAGCGTCTCAAGGCCTACTCCACCTTCGAGCGCAAGCCCATGCCCACGTGGGGCGTGGACCTCTCCCAGCTCGACATGGACGCAGTCAAGTACTACGTGCGCTCCACGGACCGGCCGGCCAACTCCTGGGATGACCTGCCCGAGGACATCAAGAACACCTATGACCGCATCGGCATCCCGGAGGCCGAGCGCGAGCGCCTGGTGGCGGGCGTGGCCGCCCAGTACGAGTCGGAGGTCGTCTACCACCAGATCCGCGGTGACCTGGAGGAGCAGGGCGTCATCTTCGTCGACACCGACACCGCCGTGCGCGAGTACCCCTGAGCTCGTCAAGGAGTACTTCGGGACCGTGGTGCCCGCCGGCGACAACAAGTTCGCCGCCCTCAACACGGCCGTGTGGTCCGGGGGCTCCTTCATCTACGTCCCCAAGGGGCGTCCACGTCGAGATCCCGCTCCAGGCCTACTTCCGCATCAACACGGAGAACATGGGCCAGTTCGAGCGCACGCTCATCATCGCCGACGAGGACTCCTACGTTCACTACGTCGAGGGCTGCACCGCCCCCATCTACTCCACCGACTCCTGCACTCGGCGATCGTGGAGATCGTGGTCAAGAAGAACGCCCGTGTGCGCTACACGACCATCCAGAACTGGTCCAACAACGTCTCACAACCTGGTGACCCAGCGCGCTACCTGCGAGGAGGGCGCCACCATGGAGTGGATCGACGGCAACATCGGCTCCAAGCGGAACATGAAGTACCCGGCCGTCTTCCCTCATGGGCCCCCACGCCCGCGGCGAGGCCCTGTCCATCGCCTTCGCCGGCGAGGACCAGCACCAGGACACCGGCGCCAAGATGGTCCACATGGCGCCCCACACCTCCAGCCACATCGTCTCCAAGTCGATCGCCCGCCACGGTAGCGCAGCGCCTACCGCGGACTGGTGCAGATCATGAAGAACGCCCGGCACTCCAAGTCCAACGTGCTGTGCGACGCGCTCCTGGTCGATGAGATCTCCCTGCTCGGACACTCACCCCTACGTCGACGTGCGCACCGACGACGTCGAGATGGGCCACGAGGCCACCGTCTCCAAGGTGAGCGCCGACCAGCTCTTCTACCTCATGCAGCGCGGGCTGACCGAGACCGAGGCCATGGCCACCATCGTGCGCGGCTTCGTCGAGCCCATCGCCCGGGAGCTGCCCATGGAGTACGCCCTCGAACTCAACCGGCTCATCGAGCTGCAGATGGAGAACTCGGTGGGCTGACCCACCGCAGCGGATCCTCCCTCGTCAGCCACTCAGCCTTCGACCCACACCTCATCACACCGGCCTGCTGCCGGCCAAGGAGCACCTCCACATGCCTGAACTCTCCACCGACCACTCGAGCGCCACCCTCGACGGCGCCCACTCCCACGGCGGGCCACGTTACGTATCCTCGCGCGCCGACCGCCCCACCTCCTTCGACCCCGCCGACATCCCGGTGCCGCGCGGCCGTGAGGAGGAGTGGCGCTCACGCCGATGAAGCGCTTCGCCCCGCTGTTCGACCTCGACGCCATCCGCGCGGCCGCCGCCGACCAGGGCAGCACCGGCGTGGTCCGTATCGAGGCTGACCTGCCCGACGGCGTGAGCCTTGAGAACGTCGCCCGCAGCGACGCCCGCATCGGCACCGTGGGCGCCCCGGTCGACCGCACCGGCGTCACTGCCTGGAACGGCACTGAGACCGCCACCGTGCTCACCCTGGAGCCCGGCGCCCAGCTGGAGCGGGCCGCCCGGCTGAACATCGTCGGCCAGGACACGCATCTCGCCCGCCCCACCGCCCAGCACATCCTCGTCGCCGCCGAGGCCGGTTCCAAGGGAACCGTCGTCCTGGACCACACCGGCACCGCCGCCCTGACCCAGGGCGTCGAGGTGACGGTCGCCGACGGCGCCGAGCTCACCCTGGTGACCGTCCAGGGCTGGGAGGACGAGGCCGTCCACGCCTCCAACCACCGGGTCAAGGTCTGCGGCCGCGGCGTCCTCAAGCACGTCGTCGTCAGCCTCGGCGGAGACGTGCGCATCTGCCCCGACCTGGGCTTCTCCGGCGAGGGCGGCCACATCGACGCCTACGGCGTCTACTTCACCGATGCCGGCCAGCACCAGGAGCACCGCCCCTACGTGGCCCACACCGAGCCCCACTGCTACCGCGCGTCACTCACAAGGGCGCCCTCCAGGGCGAGGGCGCGCACGCCGTGTGGGTGGGGACTGCCTCATCGGTCAGGCCGCCCGCGGCACCGACACCTACGAGCTCAACCGCAACCTGGTCCTCACCGAGGGGGCCAAGGCCGACTCCGTGCCGAACCTGGAGATCGAGAACGGCAACATCGAGGGGGCCGGACACGCCAGCGCCACCGGCCGCTTCGACGACCAGCAGCTGTTCTACCTGCGTGCCCGCGGCATCCCCTGAGACTGAGGCCCGCCGCCTCGTCGTCCTGGGCTTCTTCAACGAGATCGTCGCCGAGATCGGTGTCGATGAGGTCGAGGAGCGGCTCATGGCCGCCATCGAGAAGGAGCTCGAGCTCACCGGACTCATCACCGCCCGCACCGACCAGGACCCCGCCACCGAGCCGGCAGCCGAGTGACAGGCCGGACCCGCACGACGGTCCGCCCACCCGCAACCAGACCACAACCCAGCTGAAAGAAACGTCGCATGAGCACTCTGCAGATCAAGAACCTCCACGTCCAGGTCGCCACCAATGACGGCTCCAAGCCCATCCTCAAGGGTGTGGACCTGACCATCGACTCCAACCAGGTCCACGCCATCATGGGCCCCAACGGCTCGGGCAAGTCCACCCTGGCTCTACTCCATCGCCGGTCACCCCGACTACGAGGTCACCGACGGCGAGGTCCTCCTCGACGGCGTCGACCTGCTGGAGATGAGCGTGGACGAGCGCGCCCGGCCGGCCTCTTCCTGGCCATGCAGTACCCCGTCGAGGTCCCCGGCGTCACCGTGGCCAACTTCCTGCGCACGGCCAAGACCGCCATCGACGGCCAGGCCCCCAAGGTGCGCCAGTGGGTCGGCGAGGTCAACCAGGCCATGAAGAACCTGCGGATGGACCCCGCCTTCTCCCAGCGCGACGTCAACGCCGGCTTCTCCGGCGGTGAGAAGAAGCGCTTCGAGATCCTCCAGATGGAGCTGCTCCGTCCCCGCTTCGCCGTCCTGGACGAGACCGACTCCGGCCTGGACGTCGACGCCCTGCGCATCGTCTCCGAGGGCGTCAACCGCCTCCACGACGAGACCGACGCCGGCTTCCTCCTCATCACCCACTACACGCGCATCCTGCGCTACATCAAGCCCGACCACGTCCACGTCTTCGTCGACGGGCGCGTGGCCGAGGCCGGCGGCCCCTGACCTGGCCGACCGCCTCGAGGAAGAGGGCTACGACCGCTACCTGGCCTGACCGTCCTCACCGTGCCGGGGCCGACGACGGCGCGCCGCGCAACATGGCGCCGTCGCCGGCCCCGGCACTGAGGCAGGGGGACTAAGGTTCCTCGTGACCTCAGGCCCCGCCGTCGGCGACCATGCCCGGAACCGCTCGCACCGAATCGGAAAGGCACGTCATGACCCAGTCCACGGCCCCGCTCACCGGGGCGCCTTCGGCCGGCGCACTCAACGTGGAGGAGATCGCCGCGATCCGCGCCGACTTCCCCTACCTGGAGCGGCCCGCCCGCAACGGTCAGGCACTGGCCTACCTGGACTGGGCGGCCACGAGCCAGAAGCCCGCCGGCGTCATCACCACGGAGGCCGACTTCTACCGTATGTCCAACGGCGCTGCGGGACGCTCGACCTACCAGCTCGCCGACGAGGCCACCGCCACCTTCGAGGACGCCCGCGACGCCGTCGCCGCCTTTCGTCGGGGCGCGCGGCAGCGAGCTCGTCTTCACCAAGAACGCCACCGAGGCCATCAACCTCGTCGCCCTGGCCATCGGGCACGCCAGCCAGGGCCGCTCGGCGGCCCGCGGCGGCGGACCCGCAGCGGCCGATGACCCGGCTCGGCGCCTCATCATCGGGCAGGGAGACGAGGTCGTCGTCACCCGCGCTGAGCACCACGCCAACCTCGTGCCCTGGCAGGAGCTGTGCGCCCGCACCGGCGCCACCCTGCGCTGGCTGGACCTGACCGAGGACGGGCGCATCGATGCCGCCACCCTGGACGTCATCACCGAGCGCACCCGCGTCCTGGCCCTGACTCACGCCTCCAACGTCACCGGCGCGATCAGCCCGCTCGACCTCATCCTCCCACGCGCCCAGCAGGTCGGTGCGCTCGTGGTCCTGGACACCTGCCAGTCCGCCGCTCACCTGCCGCTCGACTTCGGCACCCTGAAGACCGCCGGCGTGGACGCCATGGTGCTCTCCAGCCACAAGATGCTCGGACCCACCGGCATCGGCGCGCTCGTGGCCACCGAGGAGCTCCTGGCCGCGATGCCACCGGTGCTCACTGGCGGTTCCATGATCGAGGTCGTCACCATGGAGTCGTCGACCTTCATGAGCGGCCCGCCCCGTTTCGAGGCCGGCAGCCAGCCGCTGGCGCAGGCCGCGGGATGGCGCACCGCCGTGGAGTACCTCGCCCGGATCGGCCTGGACCGGCTCCACGCCACCGAGCAGGTCCTGACCCGGCAGGTGCTCGAAGGCCTGGCCCAGACCCCCGGGCTGCGCCTGGTCGGCCCGACCGACACGACCGACCGCCTGGGCGTGGTCGCCTTCTCCATCGAGGGAGTCCACCCCCACGACGTCGGCCAGGTCCTCGACGCCGCCGGCGTCGCCGTGCGCACCGGCCACCACTGCGCCCAGCCCATCCACCAGCACTTCGGCATCCACGCCTCCTCGCGCCTGTCCTTCGGGGCCTGCTCCACGCCCGAGGAGGTGGACCGCTTCCTGTCCGCCATCGCCGACGTCCGGCGCTACTTCCAGAGGTGAGCATGAACGAACTCGACCAGCTCTACCAGCAAGTCATCCTCGACCACTCCCGTGAGCGCCACGGCTCCGGCGCCCTCGAGGCTCCGGACGCCACCAGCCACCAGGTCAACCCCACCTGCGGTGACGATGTGACCCTGGGGGTGCGCGTCAAGGACGGCAAGATCGAGGCCATCGGCTGGGAGGGGGACGGGTGCTCCATCTCCCAGGCCTCCATCTCCGTCATGCACGACCTCGTCCACGGCGCCGACCTGGCCACCGTGGCCCGCCTCGAGGCGGACTTCGACACCCTCATGCACTCGCGCGGCAAGGGCGTCGACGACACCATCCTGGATGACCTGGAGGACGGGGCCGCCTTCGAGGGTGTCTCGAAGTACCCCAACCGCGTCAAGTGCGCCCTGCTGGGGCTGGATGGCCCTCAAGGACGCCCTGGCCAAGTCCGGCGTCGCCCTGCCCGCCGTTGAGCCGAACGCCGCCGAGTAGCTCAACTGTCCCTGACACCACTGTCCGACCCGCGAGGAAGAAGGAAGAAGCCATGAGTGACAACCCCAGTGGGATGCCGGCAGCCGCCGACAACCCCATGGCCGCCCAGCAGCCGCCGGCCCCCGTCGCCAGCACCGAGGGCGTCGACGTCGCCGCCGTCGAGGAGGCTCTGCGCGACGTCATCGACCCCGAGCTCGGTATCAACGTCGTCGACCTCGGCCTGCTCTACGGGGTGTCGATCGAGCCCGACGGCACCGTCGTGCTCGACATGACCCTGACCACCGCCGCGTGTCCGCTCACCGACGTCATCGAGGAGCAGGCCCAGCAGGCCCTGTCCCTCATCGCCGACAAGGTCCGCATCCAGTGGGTGTGGCTGCCGCCGTGGGGGCCGGACAAGATCACCCCTGAGGGCCGTGAACAGCTGCGCGCCCTGGGCTTCAACGTCTGAGTCTCCGTCGAGCTCTCCGTCGAGGACGCCGTCAGGTCAGGTCCTCCTCGACACCGAGGACCGCCTCGCGCAGGACACGCGCGTGGCAGTGGACGTGGTCGTGGCCGGCGAACAGGAGCGTCACGCGCCCCGTGAGTGCCTCGTGACGCAGGTGCTCGACGGCGGCGACCGCCTCGGGCCTTTCGGTGAGCTCGGCCCGGTAGGCCTCGACGAACTGGGGCCAGGGCAGGTCCCCGCTGTGGAAGGCCCGCCGCAGCTCGGTGGTAGGGGTGGCGTCCTTGGCCCACTCGTCGAGAGCGGCGCGCTCCTTGGACACGCCACGGGGCCAGAGCCGGTCCACCAGGACCCGTGCTCCGTCCTCGGCGCTGGGCTCCTCACGGATGCCTTTGAGAACGACGTTGTCAGATGAAGGAAGGCGTTGACTCATACCAGCGACGCTACTCGCCCCAGCTGCTGGTGCGGTCCCATCGGCTCGCAGTGAACCGAGCATGCAGAGCAATGCGTCCATGGTGTCTTTCAGTGCCGTTGGTGACTCGGTCTCGGCAAGCCACAACGCGGCCTCGTTCATCGCTCCGGACAGCAAACGAACCACGGGCTCCACCGGCTGGGAGACGAGGGTGCCGTCCTTCATGAGACTGACCAGAGCCTCCGTGAGGAGCCTTTCGGAGGATGCTTCATCCATCTCCTTCCACTCGCGCCAACCCAGCACCGTCGGCGCGTCAATGAGCATGATCTGCCGGATCTCGGGGTCACTGTAGGAGGCAAGAAACGCCTCGCATCCCGCGACGAGTTCCTTCCAGGGATCCGCGCATGGCCGAGCGGCTTCCTGAACCCGGTCAGCGACCTCCTGCTGCACCTGCCGAAGGACTGCGAGGAAGAGATCCTTCTTGCCAGCGAACTGATGGTAGAGCGCTCCCTTGGTCATTCCGAGCGCATCGACGACGTCGCCTAGCCGCACCGCGCTGTATCCCTCGGAGGCGAAGCGCTGCCGAGCCACGGTGATAAGTGCCGCCTGCGTCGCCCTGCGCTGGGCTGTTCTCGTTCCTGCCATGAAGCACCTCGACAATTGACATACCGAAAGTATGTGAACTAGTTTCGCGTACCAATGGTATGCGAATCCTTCGATGGCACCTGAGAGGCGACTATGCGGATCCGAGACAACTACCCGATCATCGTCACTGACCGAAAGGATGAGGCGCGAGACTTCTGGCAGCGATTCCTCGGCTTCCGTCCTGTTTTCGACAGTTCCTGGTTCACCTTGATGACGGATGAGGGCAGCGGATCATCGATCGCCTTCATGACGCCGGACCACCCCTCTGCTCCTCCAGGGCCCGATGCCTTCGCCGGAACCGGCGCCTGCTTCGAACTGGAGGTCGACGACGCAGCAGCGGCTCATGCCGAGCTGACGGGCAGAGGACTCGCGGTGACGTACCCACTCACTGACGAGCCCTTCGGCCAGCGCCGGTTCGGGTTCGCCGACCCCAGTGGCCTGTGGATCGACGTCGTCGAGCAGACTGAATCGGAGGCCGGCTACTGGGATCGCTACATGCAGTGAGCGAAGAGGGCGTCGGAAATCGATGTCGGTGGTGCGTCAACCGGGCAAGTTTGAGTGTCGCTTACTCGCTCGAGCGCCATCGGGCGATTGCGGTGAGGAACTCCCGTTCCAAGGCTCGCGTGAGTCGTGCATCGGGGTAACCAGTAGTGCCGATGAGGCCGAAGAGCTCCCGCACCGACTCGGTGTCGACGCTGCCGGCCAGGGCCGCCAGGCGCTCAGGCGGCAGCCGGGCCTCCATCCGGGAGATCATCGCATGGGCACGTTGCTCGATCTGCGTGTCTGACAACTCGGCCGGATCCTGGGAGTAGAGGGCCAGCGACTCGGCGTCGTAGCGAGGATCTGGGTCGACGAACAAGAACTCCGCCTCCGGCGGCATCTGACCGCGGTAGCAGGCCAGATCGGTCAGGTCCCGCTCCTTGCGCACGGCGCAGCGTGTGGCCTCATCGGGAGCGGCCTGCTCCAGCCGGTCGAAGAAGGCCGCCATGCGTGGGGACATCGGTGAGACGGTTGAACCGGTTCTGGCTCGCTCCAGCAGGCCGGCGAGCATGTCTCTTTGCCTGGTCACCTCGGCCAGGTGATCCTCCACGGCGGCCAGGGCTTCGGCCAGATCCTCGACAACGTTCCCGGCCACCGAGGGCGATTCAGCTGCGGGGGCGTCTTTGACCTGCTCAACGACGGTTGTCTCAGGCTCGTCGAGGACGCGTGCGATGGTCTCCAGGGACACGCCGGCCTGGACCAGCCAACGGATCCGGGAGAGCCGGGCCACGTGGCTCAGGTCGTAGTCGCGCCATCCGCCACGTTCGCCGGGAACCGGAAGCAGCCCCAGCGAGTGGTAGTAGCGCACCGTGCGCACCGTCGTCCCGGTCAGCTCGGCGATCTCAGCAACGCGCATGGGGACAGTCTCACACGGCACCCGGATCCTCGAGAGCCAGCTCCGGATCCGTCGTTCGCAGTGGGGCCGGATCATGGGGAGTAGCGATCCGTTTGCCGGGGCATGTCCGCGTTGCTACTGTGCCCGCGTGATGACAGGCGGATCAGGTACCGACGGCGGCAGCGGCGCCCCGTTACCCCCTGAGCAGGCGGGAGGGTCCTGGTGAACGGCACACGAGGCAACCTGCAGGTCGGTGACCTGCTCCAGGGGACTGCAGGCGCCCTGTCGGTCACAGGCTGCCTGCTCTTCAAGGAGTGGGACACCCAGGACCACTGCTTCTACTACTGGGAGGAGTGGCAGCTCATCGGGGCCAGCAACGCCGACACCTGGGTCGAGGTCGACCACGATCCCGGCGAGGTCCTCTTCTACGAACCCGTTCGTCTCCAGGAGAAGATCGAGCCGTGGGCCCTGACCGTTGGCCAGATGATGCCGCTGACGATCAACGGCGTCCAGCACCGGGGCATGGTCGAGGAGGTGACCACCGGGACCCTTGAGAACGTCATCGGTTCCCCGGTGTGCCCACTCAACATCGGCGAGACCATGACCTACGCCGAGGTGCGGTTGACGGACCCGGCCGGTGTCACCAGCAGACTGACCATCGACAGTCACCGTTTTCGTGACCTCCTGGCATACCGCAAGACCTCCTTGTCCACTGCGCAGCAGAAGCAGCTCTTCGGGCGGGTCCTGTACAACCGCCGATCAGCCCCCGGAAGAACCGGCCGGAATATCGGATGCGCGGTCGTCGCCGCCCTCGTCAGCATCGTGCTCGTCGGCGGACTGTTCTCCGCCTGCTCCAACCTCAGCCGCACCAGTGGCGACGCCGACCCCACCAGCACCTCGCACTCGGGCTCCTCACGGAGCTACCGCCACCGCCCGGTCTACGGGGGCGGGGGAGGTGGAGTCGGAAAGTAGGAGGCCCGCCCCATCGGTGGCGGGCTTCCCGCCATGTGTTGCCGACGGCGGGGGAGCGAGGATGGGGACCTCACCCCGTTTGTCGGCTGCCTGCCTCGTTGCTACCGTGCTCGCGTGAGTGCGGTGAGCCTGTGTTCTGTCAGCTACAAGATCAGTGGCGCCGAGCCGTATGCGCTTAACGACCTGTCCACCGTGGAGTCGATTCTCCTCGGCGCCGCCCAGACGGCGGGACTGACTGCCGTATCCAGCGCTCACCACCGCTTCGAGCCCCAGGGACTGAGCGCCGTCATCATTCTGTCCGAGTCGCATATCGCCGCCCACACCTGGCCCGAGTCCGGCACCGGCTACGTGACGCTCACCAGCTGCCGCACACTGACCCCTGCCCAGATCGAGGCGGTGGGGGGAGCTGGTGCGCAGGCGCCTGCGGGCCCAGCGGGTGACCAGCTCAGGGATCACGCTGTGAGTGTCAGAGGCGATCTGAGAGTCGGTGAGACGCTTCGCGGTTCCTTGAGGAAGAAGCGCCGCTCCTACACCGTCATGGGACGAGTCGTCCTGAAGCAACGGGATCAGGGAAGCCGGCGGTTCGTCAAGCGGGAGCAGTGGCGCCTGATCGACGACGACGGACAAGAGCTCTGGCTGGAGATCCGTCGAGACACCAACAAGGTGGTTCTTCACGAGCCGGTTCCTGTTCAACCGTCGATTGACCCGCTCTCCCTCGAGGTCGGCTGGAGCGGCAGCTGAGAGTCCGTGGCCAACCGTGCACCGTCGAGGTCACGAATGTGCGCCGTGCTGAGATCGACCACGAGACCGGGGCCATCGATCATTCCCAGGGGGCTCTCACCGCGACGACGTGTGCCGGGCTCCGCGTGGTCGATGCACAGGGCTCGATCTCCACCATGGTGGTCGATGCACATCGCCTCCACACCCGAGAGATCTACAGCGAAACAGGTCTGTCCTCCTCGAAGCAGTACAGGGTCTTCGGTAGGCCCGTGACCCGACCGTGGTGGATACCCAGTTTCATGCGAAGGTTCTGGCGGTGGTTCCCTGCGGCGATCTCCGGGGCGAGTAGAAGCGAATGGGCCCCCGTGTTCTGGATCGTCCTGATGTTCGTGGTGCTGGTGCTTGCCGAGCTGATCGATGAAGATGAGGGTTTCTTTCCCTCAGGAGGCGGCGTCTCCTTCCGGAATCGCTCGGTCTACGGCGGCGGGGGCGGCGGCGTCGGAAAATGACCTGGAGCCCACTGACTCAACCCCCTCGACGGTCACACACGAAGGAGAAGACATGTCGCTCATGACCATCGCACACCACTCATCGGTCGACCTCAACTGGCAGTCACTGCTGAGCACCATCGTCTACGCGGTGCTCGGAGTGGTCCTGCTCATGGTGTTCGCGCTGCTGGTCAACCGCATCTTCCGCCTCGACCTCAGACGCGAGCTCATCGAGGACCAGAACATCGGCCTGGGGGTCGCCTTCGCCGGTACGGCGCTGGCCATCGCCATCATCATCGCCGCCACCATTCTGAGCTGAGCCGCACACCATGACCCACGGTCGAATCGGGCGGCGGGAGAACGTCGCCCTGTTCACTGCGGCGCTGCTCGCCGCGATCGGCGGGCTCATCTACGAGCTCATCCTGGGCACCGCCGCCTCCTACCTCCTGGGCGACTCCGTGCTCAGCTTCAGTCTGGCCACCGGAATCACCCTGTTCGGCATGGGCATCGGCTCACTGCTGGTCAACCGCTTCCGTGCAGCGCCTGCGGTCGTCTTCGGTGTCAGCGAGGTGCTCCTGGGCCTCATCGGCGGCAACTCCGTCCTCCTGCTGTACCTGGCCTTCGGCCGCACACGCCTGCACTGGGTCGTCTTCGGCGGCATCAGCCTGACCATCGGCGTCCTCATCGGCCTGGAGATTCCGCTGCTGGTGCGGACCTTCGCCGCCTTCGGGCGCCGCTCGACCAGCGAGCTGCTCGGCAAGGTCATGGCCATCGACTACTTCGGCTCCCTGGTGGCATCCCTGGTCTTCCCCCTGGTGCTCCTCCCACAGCTCGGCCTCATGCGCGGGGCCTACCTGGTAGGCGCCCTCAACGTCCTGGTGGCACTGCTCGTCCTGCTCCAGGTGCGCACACCGCGCAAGATTCTGTGGGCGGCCACCGCCGCCGTCGTGGCACTGGTCGGCATGTTCGCAGCCGCCAACCGCATCGAGCGCAGTGTGGAGGCGCTGACCTACAACGACCCGATCGTCTACTACCAGCAGACCGCCTACCAGAAAGTCGTCCTCACCCAGTACCAGGATGACCTGCGCCTGTACCTCAACGGCCAGCTCCAGTTCTCCAGCCTGGACGAGGCCAGGTACCACGAGACTCTGTCCGCCAGTGCCATGACCTCGGTGAAGAAACCCGCCCACGTGCTTGTGCTCGGAGGCGGCGACGGCCTGCTGGCCCGGGAGATCCTGCGCTACCCCAGCGTCACGGACGTCACCATCGTGGACATCGACCCTGATGTCACCGAGCTGGCTCGGAATAACCGCCTGCTCAAGGACCTCAACCACGCCTCCCTTTCCGACCCCAGGGTGAAGGTCGTCAACGACGACGCCTTCACCTACGTCCAGGACTCCAAAGCGACCTACGACGTCGCTCTCATCGACCTGGTCGACCCCTCCAACGAGAAGCTCGCCAAGCTTTACTCCACCGAGTTCTATCGGAACATCGAGGCGCGGCTGGCACCCGAGGGCGTCATGGTCACCCAAGCGACCTCCACCTTCTTCTCACCCCACGCCTTCTCCACGGTGGCCAGCACCGTCGCCGCCGCTCAGCCGGATCGACAGATCCTGCCCTTCTCCACCAATATCCCCTCCTTCGGAGAGTGGGGCTTCGTGCTGTCCACCAGGACGCCGCAGAACCTCATCAGCCAGCCGCTGCCCAAAGGCCTGACCTACCAGGACCGGGAGACCCTGGAGTTCATCATGCGAACCAAGCCGGCCCGCACCGAGACCATGGAGCCCTCCACGCTCCTGCATCCGCGGATCGTCGAGGTCTACAACCAAGACATGCGGCAGTGGCGCTACTACTGACCACAGGAGAGGCGATTTCGGTCGTCTGCGACTGAGTCACCGCGTCGAGCCGGCTCGCCTTATCTCATCTCAGGAGTCTGATGGTCAGCCAGGCCGCGATCCCAGCGATCACCACACAGCTCATCAGGGACACGATGACCGCCATGCCGATGATGAACAGATAGAGCATCGACGTCAGCGTTGCCAGCCAGATGAGTGCGACACGAGCGGCGCGAGGAAGTGCTGGTCGCCAGACATGCCCCGGACTGCGACGGTCACCAGCCCGCTGACGGCGAAGCTCATGAAGCCGGGGTCAGTGACGGTGACTGACTCGAGCGTTCCTCCCCAGATGATGAGGAGGAGACCGCAGGCGGCCAGGCATGCTCCGGCGATGTCTCGTCCGCTCAGCTGCAGCCGGGGCGACTTGTCGTGGTTCGTTGCTGTCATGTTGTTGCTTTCCTTCCGATGATGAGACGTACGGCTGTCGCCACTGCTGTCACTGTCCGGTGTTCGCCGAACCCGCGAGCTCGCGTCCCCAGCTGCGGGCGTCGCTCTCCTGGCCGGCGGCCAGCGGGCCTTTGTTCGCCGTGACCACGAAGCTCCCCACCGACGTCGTCTCCCGACCTTGGTGGCGCCGCAGCGCCTTGGCGATCGCCTTGGCAGCTGAACCGCTGAGCCAGTTCTTGGAGATGACCGTGTCGAAGGCCGCGACGCTGAGGGAGGCTGGAATCTCCGCGTTTCCCAGCCACTGACTGATCCCCTGGGAGCGTCGTCCCGCCCCGCCTGCGCACGTGCCTTGGCCCGTGTGGCTGCCGTCGGCAGGCCCCGGTTGTGGGTGGGGGCTCCCAGCATGAGCAGATCGAGGTCTGCGGGCAGGGAGCTTGGAGCCTCATCGATGTCAACGACCTGAGCATCGACTCCGCCATCGATCAGTCCGGCGGCAACGGAATCAGCGATGGCTCGGGTGTTGCCGAAGCAGGACTCGACAATGATGAGCGCCCTGGTCATGGTGTCCTCCTGAGGGTTGGTGCCGGTGATGTCGCTGGTGGCGCGGGGGCACGAGCCCACTGTCGGGTGTGACGCCACGTCGCGCAGAACGGGGCCCGCCGCCTCAAGGCGGCGGGCCCCGTCAGACCGAGAGGATCGGTGGGGAGGAAGGACGAGCCGGGGCGACGAACGGCGTCGCCCCGGCGTGTCTCAGAGCTGGGAGGCGTCGACGGCGAAGGTGTTGCAGGCCTGCACTGAGCCGGAGTTCATCCCGGTGGTGAACCAGCGCACGCGCTGCTCGGAGGAGCCGTGGGTCCACGTGTCGGAGTCGACGTGCCCCTTGGCCCGTTCCTGGATGTGGTCATCGCCCACGGCCTCGGCCGCGCCCAGGGCGCCCTTGATCTCCTCACTGCTGGGACGGTTGAGGAAGGGCTTGCCGGTGTCCGGGTCGGGGGTCGAGGATGCGTGGTTGACCCAGATCCCCGCGTAGCAGTCCGCCTGGAGTTCCAGTCGCACCGAGTCGGAGGTCGCTCCGCTGCCCGAGCGGTCGGCCTTGGCCATCTGCCCGGTCAGGTGCTGGATGTGGTGGCCGAACTCATGGGCCACGATGTACTCCTCTGCCAGGGGCGTGTCGGTAGCCCCCAGGGATCGCTCCATCTCGGAGAAGAAGCTCATGTCCAGGTAGACGGTCTGGTCCCCTGAGCAGTAGAAGGGACCTACTGCCGAGGAGGCGTTGCCGCAGGCCGAGGAGATCTGGGAGCCGTCCCACAGGACGAACTCGGGCTTGGCGTACTTGAGCCCCGCCTGGGCCGGCAGCTGCTCGGTCCACACCGCGTCGAGGGACTCGGCGGTAGCCACCATGCGGCACTGGGTGTACTTGTTGGCACTGTCCCCGCTGGTGCACACGGAGGTGTCGATCGATGAGGCCGTCGACGTCGTCGTCCCGGTCTGCTGCTGCGCCCCCAGCATGGAGGTCAGGTCCACTCCCGTGAGCTGGGAGATGAGAACGACGGCGATGACGGTCAGGATGGAGCCGCCACCGATCACGGCGCCCCGACCTCCGCCGGAACGGGTCTGGACCCGGTTGGGGTCGAGCTGGATATCGCGGTTGAAGGACACTGGCCACCTCTGAGAAGACGCCTGCAATGAGGCTCGGACGAAGCCCACGCTACCGTGACACCACCACTGGCGCGAAGCGGGGACACCGAGGAGAATAACGGCGGGATCTGCACGGTCCCTGGAAGGCCTGGTCGGGGTAGCCTGATGCCGTGCTCTACGACCTGCTGTACAAGACCGTGCTCACCCGTATCGACCCCGAGCTGATCCACGACGTGTGCCTGGACGCGATCGAGATCACCGGCAAGGTTCCCCGTCAGGGACGTGGTGCGCCAGATGTGGGGGCGCAGGCCGGTCTTCCCCGTGCCCTCGGCCAACCAGGGCGGCCCCTTCGCCCGACCCGTTCCCGGCATCCTGGGGACTCGCCGCGGGCATGGACAAGGAGGGACAGGCCGTTGAGGGCCTGGACATGCTCGGCTTCGGCTTCATCGAGGTCGGCACCTTCACCGCCCACCCCCAGGGCGGCAACGACAAGCCCCGCATGTGGCGCTACCCGCAGATGCGCGCCGTGCGCAACCGCATGGGCTTCAACAACTCCGGGGCGGATGAGGCCGCCAAGCGCCTGCGGGCACTGCGCCGCACTCCCCGAGGACGCTCCATCGTCGTCGGCGCGAACATCGGCAAGACCAAGGTGACCCCGCTTGAGGAGGCGGTGGAGGACTACCGCTACTCGGCCGCGGCAGTGGCCCGCTGGGTCGACTACCTTGTCGTCAACGTATCCAGCCCCAACACCCCGGGCTGCGCAGCCTGCAGAGCGTTGAGACCCTGCGCCCGATCCTCGAGGCGGTGCGCGAGGTCGCCGACCGCGCCGCCAGGCGGCACGTTCCGCTCCTGGTCAAGATCGCCCCGGACCTGGCTGACGAGGGACATCGACGCTGTTGCGCAGATGGTCCTGGACATGGGCCTCGACGGGGTGGTGGCCACCAACACGACCATCGACCACGATCTGGGGAGGGCGGCCTGTCCGGCGCCCCACTTCTGCCCCGCGCCCTGGAGGTCGTGCGCCGCCTGCGCCGCGGGTTGGGGCAGGAGCCCACGATTATCGGCGTCGGCGGCATCTCCTCCGTCATGGACGCCGAGCTCATGCTCGACGCGGGTGCGGACCTGCTTCAGGCCTACACGGCCTTCATCTACAACGGTCCCGCCTGGCCGGGGCGCATCAACCGGGCCCTGGCCACCGGCTCCGTCGCCCGAGCGACTGCCTGAGCCCCGGGGCGACCGGCGCCGCCCCACTGCGTACCGGAACGGATCAGGAGGGGTACTGGCCCCGACTGACCAGGGCGGCGGGATGGCGCCAGCGCCGCAGCATGAAGCAGCGCGACATGATGTAGAAGAGGATCGTCCTCGTCCTTGACCTTCTCCTGACCGAACTTCGCGATGAGGCGGCGGCGCAGGCGCGCCCAGCACCACACGGCGTCGGCGATCGCCAACAGCAGGTAGCCGTTCATCGCCAGCACTGTGTAGAAGCTGACGAGCGGGTAGTGGGGCAGGATGCGGCTGAACCCGAAGGAGATGATGAGCAGGACGAAGATGAGGGGCATGAAGTACTCGCCCAGGTTGAAGCGCGCGTCGACGTAGTCACGGATGTAGCGCTTGATCGGCCCCTTCTCCCGGGATGGGAGGTACTTCTCCTCACCGGTGACCATGGCCTCGTTCTGGCGCTTCCAGGCGGCGTCACGGGCCGCTCGCGCCTCGCGCTTGGCGGCCGCACGGTCCTTGGGAACCACGGGGTGCAGGTTCTTGGCCTGCTGGTCCTTGCGCCGGGGCGTGGGGCGTCCCTTGCCTCCGGGCTTGGGGAGGGCTCGGCCACGGGCCCGGCTCAGGGTCTGGCTGCGCTTCTTGAACAGGCTCACGGTGCCAAGACTAGCGGCAGCGGCGCGATACCCTGAAAAACCATGATCACCGTTGATGCCGTGCGCACCGCCGTGCACACCTCCATGCCCACCATCGTCTCCGACCTGACGGACCTGGTCGCGATTCCCCTCGGTCTCCGCCTCCAGCCACGACCAGTCCCAGGTCCAGCGCTCCGCCGAGGCCGTGGCCGCGCTCCTGCGCGACAGCGGTCTGGATGCCGAGATCCTCTCGGTGCCCGCCCCCCGACGGCACCCCGGCCGGCCCGCCGTCCTGGCCCACAGGGCCGGCCCCCAGGGCAGCCCGCACGTCCTGCTCTACTCCCACCACGACGTTCAGCCCGTCGGCGACCCGACCGGCTGGGACCAGGCCGACCCCTTTCACCGCCGAGCGGCGCGGGAGCGGCTGTTCGGACGCGGAACCGCTGACGACAAGGCCGGCGTCATCACCCACGCCCACGCCCCTGCGCATCCTGGCCTCCCTGGCCGACGGCTGAGCTGCCCTGCTCCGTGACGGTCTTCATCGAGGGCGAGGAGGAGGTCGGCAGCCCTCCTCTCGAGAACTTCCTGACCACCCACCGCGACCGCCTGGCCTCCGACGTCATCGTCGTGGCCGACTCCTCCAACTGGAAGGTCGGCACCCATCCCTGACCACCCGCTGCGCGGCGTCGTCCAGGTCGACGTCCGTCTCGACATGCTCGACCACGCGCTTCACTCCGGCATGTACGGCGGCCCCTGTGCTGGACGCCGCCACCGCCATGTGCCGACTGATCGCCTCCCGCCACGACGACGCCGGTGACGTCGCCGTGGCCGGGCTGGTCAGCCAGCCCCAGGCCGACGCCGACTTCCCGACTACCCGGGAGGCCGACTTCCGCGCCGATGCCGGCATCCTCGACGGCGTCGAGCTCTCCGGCACCGGTGACCTCACCGCCCGGCTGTGGGACCAAGCCTCCCTGACGCTCATCGGCATGGACGTCACGCCCTGGAGCTGGCCGGCAACGTCCTGACCCCTCGTGCACGGCCCGGCCTCGCTGCGCATCGCTCCCGGGCAGGACCCGGCTGCAGCCCAGGAGGCCCTGGTCGCCCACCTGAGAAGCACGTGCCCTTCGGAGGTCGTCTGACCGTCACCGGCCGCGAAGCCGGGCCGGCCTTCGACGGCTCCGAGGTCACCCCCGCCTCCGAGTCCGCCCACTGGGCCCTGTCCACCGCATGGGACACTGAGGCCGTCAACATCGGGCAGGGCGGATCCATCCCCTTCATCGCCACCCTCAAGGAGACCTTCCCGGGGGCCCAGGTGCTCGTCACCGGGATCGAGGACCCCGACACCCGGGCCCACAGCGAGAACGAGTCCATGCACCTGGGCGAGCTCGAGCGCATCGTGGTCGCCGAGGCCCTCCTCCTGGCCCGTCTGAGCGGCGCCATCGACTCATGACGGCCACTGCACAACGCGCCCGTCACCGGAGAACGAGCACGTGAGGGTTCTCCTCGCCCCTGGTGGCTTGTGGCCCGAGCCCGCTGGAGTGCCTCTGGCGGGCTCGGACAGCGGTCTCGCCCCGGGCCGGGTCGCCTCCTGTCTGGCGCGTGGCTGGCGGGCGGCGCGCCCCCATGACTTCCTGACCCTGCTGCCCATGGCGGACGGCGGACCGGGCTCGGCGCAGGTGATCGTCCCCGATCAGGTCGCCTCCCGGGAGGTCATTCAGGGGCGGGGCCCGCTCGGACAGGTCAGAGAGGTCGACCTGGTGCGTCTGGTTCCCCAGGGCCCTCACGATCCGGGAGCCGGCACCCCGCAGAGGCGAGCACCTGGTTCCTGGACGCCGCCCGTCTCCTGGCGCTTCCTTCTGATCCCGATGAGGCGGCCCAGGAGGCGCTGGAGGGCAGCACCTCCGGTTTGGGAGAAGTCATTGGTACGGCCCTGAGCCGTACCGGCCCCTTGGACACGCTTGTGGTGGGGTTGTCGCACTCCGCCGTCCACGACGGGGGCCTGGGAGCCATGGACGCGCTCGGCGGCCTGCGAGCAGCCAAGGACCTGCTGTCGCATCGCAGCCTGGGACTGGCCCTGGCCGACGACATCTCCCTGGGAGGCATGAGCGGCGCCGGGGCGGCTCTGGCGAGTATCACCTCCATCAGCCCGGAGCGGGCCCAGGAGCTGGACCGCCGCGCCTGCGCCAAGGCGATGGAAAGTCGTCAGGGGTGGCCCGAGGACCCTCGATCCCGGTGGCCTCGGTGCACGCAGAAGTCTGCCCGTCGTCTCTGCAGCTCGACGACGCTCGGGCCGTCCGCCTCCGCGCACACGGCGGACGTGGATGGAGCGGCTCGCCTGAGCGTGTCGACCTGGGGACCGGGGCGGGCGGGGCAGCGCCCCTGTTGCTGCGGGCCCTGGGAGCTGGGCGCGGCCCGGGGCGCGAGTCATGGCTGAGCTCGTCAGTCTGAGCGATGCCGTCCCACGGCCAGGGACCTGGTGGTCTCGGCCTGGGGAGAGCTCTACGACGTCCTGGCTGATAGCGTCGTGGGCGTCGTCGGCCAGCAGGCCGCCCTCACAGGCACAGCCGTGCATCCTGGTGTGCGGGCGCTGTGCCGTCAGTCGCGGAGAGCTGGCCGCAGCTGCGTCACCAACGCCTACGGGCCTGCAGGAGGCTCACGCCGCCGAGCCCTGGGAGCGACTGACTCTCACGGGACTGGAGCGACGACTGACGGACCTCGGTTCCCCGGTTGGCCCGCACGTGGTCGCGCTGACCGGAGCACTGGCGTCAGCACACCGCTGCCGAGTCAACCGCGGGCTCAGTCGATGGGGGCCGCGGCGGTCGAGTCCGCACGATGAGGTCAGGGGCGAAGAGCATCTCGGTGTCGGCCGGCCGCTGCCCGTTGAGCTGCGCGAGGAGCGTGGAGACGGCCGCCCGGCAGATGGACTCCACGGGCTGACGCACCGTGGTCAGCGGCGGGTCCGTCATGGGGATGAGCGGCGAGTCGTCGTAGCCGATGACGGAGACGTCATGAGGCACTGACCTGCCCGTCTGGCGCACCCGTGGACCACACCCCAGGGCCATGACGTCCGAGGAGCACACGATGCCGGTGCAGCCCTGCTCCAGCAGGTGCAGTGCTGCGCTGACCCCGCCCTCGTAGGTGTAGAGCGTCTCCACGATCCGCAGCGGCTCCTCGGCAGACCCTCGCTCATGGCGTCCTCGTAGCCGGAGCGCTTGCGCTGAGCCGGCACCATGCGCATCGGCCCCATGGCCAGGCCGATGCGCTGGTGACCCAGGGCGATGAGGTGATCCACCGCTATACGGGTCGCCCGGCGGTCATCGGTGGCGAAGCCCGGTGCCTTGATGGTCGGCGCGTTGCCGTTGATCGTCACCAGTGGTACGCCGCGCTCACGCAGGCGCTGGTAGCGGGTGACGTCACCGGTGGTGTCCGCGTGGCGTCCGGAGACGAAGATGATGCCGGCGACACCGCGGTCCACGAGCATCTCGATGTACTCGTCCTCGCTGATACCGCCGGGGGTCTGGGTACACAGCAGGGGAGTGTGCCCGGAGGGTGCCAGGAGCTGTTCGATCTGCTGGGCGAACAGCGGAAAGATCGGGTTGCTCAGCTCGGGCACGATCAGCCCCATGAGACCGCGGGAGGTCTGGGCACCGACTCGGGCCGCTCGTAGCCCAGGATGTCGAGCGCAGCGAGTACCTGCCGACGGGTCGAGTCAGCCACGTTGGACTTCCCATTGAGCACACGGGAGACAGTCGCGGTGGAGACGCCCGCCTGGTCGGCGATGTCAGTGAGAGTGAGTCTCTGTGGCATGAGTGAATCCTACGAAGAACGGTCAGGATGGAGGGGCTGACTCGCCCTGAACCGACAGCGGAACGTCGCGTCCCTCGACCGACCATCATCGCAGGTCATGTCCCGTTTGTGGGAATCCGGGACGGTGAGGGTGGCGCCGTCGGCCCCTGATTCCGGGCTGAGGGACGGGAAGGATGCGTCAAGGCGTCCGGCCCCGATCAGCCCTTGACCGCACCCGAGATCGATCCGCCGACGATATAGCGCTGCAGGTACTGGAACAGGGCGATCACCGGGGCCATGGTGAGGACCGCCCCGGCGGCGAAGATGCCCAGGTTGTTGGAACGGTCGCCGACGAGCATGCCGTAGAGCCCCACTGCGAGCGTCTTCTGGGAATTGTCGGTCAGAATGATCGAGCCCAGGAGGAACTCGCTGATGACACCCACGAAGGCCAGCAGGAAGGTAGTGGCGATGATCGGCTTGAGCGTGGGCAGAAGGATGATGCGGAAGACCTGCCAGTGCGTGCAGCCGTCGATGATGGCGGCTTCATCGAGCTCGCGGGGAATCGTGTCGAAGGTTCCCTTGATGAGCCACACCTGCCCCAGTGCTCCGCCCATGAGCGCCAGGCTGTAGCCGGCCAGGGTGTTGAGGCCGAGGAAGGGGACGACCCTGGCCGATGTCGGAGATCATCGTGAGATGGCGACCGCGGACAGGATCGCGGGGAACATCATAATCAGGAGCAGGGCGAGCAGGCCGCCGCGGCGTCCGGTGAAGCGGAACCGGGAGAAGGCGTAGGCCCCCAGCAGGGACAGGAAGACCTGAGCGGTGGCCACCACTGTGCAGATGATGATCGTGTTGAGGTACCAGCGCAGGAATGGGCCTCGCGCCCCCGACAGCAGGTTCTGGTAGCTGACCAGACTCACCTTGGTGGGGATCAACCCGGTGGATGCCACCGTGCCCAGGGGGTTGAGAGAGGCGGAGATGACGTAGAGGACGGGGAAGGCTGCGAAGACCAGGGCGATGACGCCGACGACGTGTCTCCAGCCGATCTCCCGGAACCAGCGTGAGAACGGCATGTGATTCTCGATGACGACGCTGTCCTCGGAACTGTTTGATGCGGACCGGGACACGGGCTGCGATGAGGTGCTCATGATGATGTTCTTTCCGGAGGTCGGCTGGTCAGTTGACGTCTTCGAGCTTCTTGGTGGCTCGGAACCGCAATGCAGGCCAGGACGCCGGTGACGGCGAACAGGACCACGGAGACGGCCGAGGCGAATCCGAAGTCCGAGCCGGCACGGCCGAAGGCGATGCGGTAGACCATGGAGATGAGGATGTCGGTTCCGCTGCGTGTGTACTCCCCGGGCCGGGAAGGGCCCACCTCGGTCAGCAGCTGGATGGCATTGAAGTTGTTGAAGTTGAAGGCGAAGGTGCTCACCAGCAGAGGGGCGACGGCGACCAGGAGCAGTGGGGTGACGATGCGCCATGTGGCCTGCATGCCACTGGCGCCGTCCATCTTGGCCGCCTCTTGACATCGCCGGAGATGGACTGCAGAGCGCCGGTGCACACGATGAACATGTGGGGAAGCCCATCCACGTGTTGGTCAGCAGGACGGCGATCTTGGCCATGGTCGGGTCGGACAGCCACGGGATACTGAGGTGCATCATCCGGTTGATGAGGCCGAAGTCCTGGTTGTAGAAGTTCGACCACACGAGCAGCGAGATGAAGCCGGGTACGGCGTAGGGCAGCAGGAGGAAGGAGCGGTAGAGCTTCTTACCCTTGATGCGATCATCATTGAGGGTCAGCGCCAGGAAGAAACCGAGGCCGAAGGTGAGCAGCACCGAGCCCAGGGCGAAGATGATGGTCCATGCGAAGGCCTTGCAGGAACTGGGAGGCCAGGTTGCCCTCAGTGAAGAGCCGTGAGTAGTTGGCCAGTCCCACGTTCTGCTTCCAGGACTGGGCCAGGCTCTCTCCCTCGGCGTTGACGAAGTGCTCGGACAGTCCCACCTTCTTGACCGAGTAGACGTCCCCGGTGGCGGTGTTGGTAATGGTGTCGGAGGACTTGTTGTAGACCATCCGCTTGGTTCCCTCGAAAGCGGTCCGGATGCCCTGAACCTTGACCGTGGTCTTGTCCGTGAAGGGAACCGACATGGCGCTGATGTCCTCGTAGGCGGTGTTGATCTGCCTGGGGACAGGATCGTGTATCCCTCCGCCTTTGGTCACCACGCCGTTGTCGACGGTCACGGTGCTGGTATCGACCTTCTCCAGTTTCTTCCCGTCACTTCCCCGCAGCACCTCCTTGGTCTGCGGATTGACGAGGAACAGTGAGAAGGGGCCCTTGGTGACGTCGCCGTCGGTCGCGACTGACAGACCATAGGTGGGAGAGTCCTCCGTGCGGACCATGGAGTTGTTGGTGATGGAGGTGATGGCCTCCTCCTTGGTCCCGCGATACCCGTCCCCGAAGTTGGTGAAGGAGGTTTGAATGGTCAGCATGATGGGGATGATGAGGAAGACGGTGAGGAAGAACGTGCCGGGGAAGAGGTACTTGGCGGGTACGAATCTCTTGGTCGAGTACAGCAGGAACATGGCCCCCGTGGTCAGGACGACGATTCCCAGCCACAACCACATCCGATAGGCGATAAGAAGTGGGACGAGGTAGATCGCTGCGACCAGCGTGAGGGACAGCACCATGATGCGACCGACGAGACCTCTGATGGTCGTGGTCTTCTCCCTCGGGGTGGTGGATGCGGACGTCATTATCTGCGGGTCCTTTCCAGAAGTGGGAAAGCAGTAGAGGAATAACCGGGTGTTTGGAGAAGCGTTCCGATCCTGGGCGCCGGGGCGGTTTACGAGCCCTTGATCGACGCCTTGATGGTCTGGCCGACCCCGGTCATGGTGCTCGCGGGATCAGCACCCCCGATGATGTTGGCCTGAGCGCGTCCAAGGGGTTCCCACACTGAGGACATGGCGGGGATCGCGGGCATGGGGTCGGCCTTGGCGGAGAGCTCCGCGAAGGTGACCATGTCGGGGTGCTCGGCCTTGAGCTTGTCCGCGAGGTCCTTCTGGGCCGGGGGCAGCTCGTTGGAGGGGAACATCGAGGCCGCAAAGGTCATGTCCTTGGCCGCGTCGGCCACGAAGGTCTCGGCGAAGGCCTTGTTCTTCCCGTTGGAGGCGACATAGAAACAGTTGACCCCGACGAAGGGGCTCGCCTGACTGTCCTTGATGTCTTTGAATCCCGGAATGTGCGTGAGCTGGTAGTCGATACCGGCCTTCTTGATGTCCGCCAGGGCCCATGGCCCCGAGATGAGGTAGGGAGCCTTGCCGTCGGTGAACAAGGAAATGTGGTTGGCGTTCGTGACTGACTTCCTGAGGACTCCCTGCTGGCCGAGCTGGCGAATCTTCTCCGCGGCCTTGATGGATCCCTCCTTGCCGATACCGAGGTCATTGGGATCGTAGGAGCCGTCCGGGTTCTTGCCGAACATGTAGCCGCCGGCGGCGGTGTAGATCGGCTCCATGCTGTAGGCGTCGCCCTTCTCGTCGATGGCCTGCGACAGGATGAGCTCGGTTCCGGCCGCCTTGCCGGCCTCGATCATCTCCTCGATGCTGGCCGGCTGGGCCACTGAGGTCAGTGCCTTGTTGACGAACAGGCCCAGGCACTCGACGGCGTAGGGCGTTGCGTAGATCTGGCCGTCGTAGGTGACCGCCTTGAGCGCGATGTCGGAGTAGTTGGATTCGGCCTCGGGGCTCAGAACGACCGGCCGGATCGCGCTGTTCTGCACCAGGTTGCCGATCCAGTCGTGTGCGCCGAGGACGATGTCAGGGGCCGTTGCCGGCCTGGTTGGCAGTGACGAAGTTGGGCTGCAGGTCATTGGCGACGGTCTGGACCGCCACCGAGATGCCCTGCTGATCGCTCCCAGGTCTTGGCGATCTCCTTGAGGGAGTCCGCCTTCTTCTGATCCGCCCAGATGACCAGATCGGCATCGGAGTCGCCTGCCGAGGCGTCAGATGCCTGTGAGGCAGCGCCGCCCGAGGCCGCCGTACCCGCAGTATTGCGCGAGCCGGAGCAGGCGGCCAACGTTGGCACGGTGGAGGCCAGAGCGGCCATCGTCAGGAAGGATCGGCGGGTGGGTGCCACAGGGATTCTCCTTCGAATCAGATCCGCAGCGAGGAATTCCTCGCCTGGCACCATAATTTAATCGGCTTATGTAAAGATTGCAAGAGACTAATGAAACTTGCATCCGTGTGCCCTAGGCAACGGTTGTGGCCTCCAGCCACGTCGTCGTCGCTGAGGGTACGAGTAGACGCCCCTCCTCCTGGCGCAGGGGCTGGGAGGATAGGAGAACCTTGGCCTCGGCCGGCAAGGTGACGGGGGAGTCGGAGGTGTTGACGACGACCAGGACGCCACGCACCAGGAAGGAGAGGGTCTGGGGCGGGCACCACTCCAGCCCGGTGACGAAGGCCAGGGGAGCGCAGGCCAGGTTGTACTCGTGCCGCACGTGGGCCGCGTGGCGCACGGTCGCAGTCGGAGAGCCGAACTGAGAGGACTGCACCTGCGTGTGTTCAGCCACCATGTCGGCCAGCTCCAGGGGAGCGGTTGGCTTGTCGGAGTCGGACAGGGCGATCTCATCGCCCTGACGTAGGTAGAGCGAGCCGGGCAGGGCCAGCATCATGGCCTGCAGGGCGAGCCCTCGACGCAGCCGTTCCTCGTGGTCGACGGAGTACCAGCGCTGCCCGTCGCCCGGATCCAGGTGCTCGGAGAGAATGTGGGGAGGCAGGAATCGCCAGGTGGGGGGTGCCCCGAAGCGGTCGTGCTCGTCCAGCGACCGGGTCAGGTGGGACGTGAGCGACTCGGCGTTCCACCGTGTCAGTGTCAGGCAGTCGTCGCGCAAGTGGTGCACCCAGTCGTCCTGGAGGTGATGACGCAGTGACTCCCGGGTAGTCGGCGGTCACGTCGGCACCGATGATGCCTTCGTCGACGTACTCGGACAACTGGCCGTGCAGCATGGCGCAGTAGGTGCTGAGTCGATCCAGCCGGATTCCGCTGGTGAGCTGGGGAGGCACGATCGTGCCCAGGTCGATGCCGGCCGCACCGGCCTGCAGGTAGGCCTCCGAACGGCGTAGCAGGTCGTCAGCGGCGCCTTCGAGGCCGGTGACGAAGCCGGTGGTCTGCTTGGCGTAGGGTCCTGTGATCGGACCCAGCGCACCGGAGATGCGCACGATGGTGCGCAGCCCCTGCTCCCCGGCCTCGTCGATGAAGCGGCGGATCGAGTCCATCTCGGTGTCGATGTCGAGCAGGCTCGGACGGATGAGTACCGCGTCCATGCCCAGGTAGCGGGCGTGCTTGATGATGGGATCGGTGCGGTCCAGCTCGGCTGCTCCCAGGGCAGGTGAGGGGATCTCGTAGACCAGTGCGTGGCGCCACCACTCTTCCGGACCGTCGTAGGGCCGGTGAACGAGGGTTGTGGTGGTGGTCACGGCAGGTGTCTCCCTTCCACCGGGTGTGCTCCCGGGGACTTGACGTCCAAGAAGTGATTCATCGATGTGAGGAGGGTGCGTGGTGACCACAAGCTGGAGGGATCGGGTACCGGTGCTCCCCTGGGATGGTGTCGGAGGTGTCGGAATGGTGACGACCATGGTAACCCGCTTCTGCGCTACCTTGTGACTATGTCAGCGCAGAAATCTGGATCCGAACCTGTGCGTATCGACGGACGAGACGCCCTTGACCTGTCCGGGTACCGGGTGCAGGACGTGGAGCGCTTCGTTCACGAGCAGGCGAAGAACCCTCAGCGCACCCCTTTTGAACGCGACCGGGCTCGGGTCCTGCACTCCTCGGCGCTGCGGCGCCTGGGGGCCAAGACCCAGGTGCTGGGGCCCGCCGCTGACGACTTCGTGCGCACCCGGCTCACCCACTCCCTGGAAGTGGCGCAGGTGGGGCGCGCCCTGGGACAGGCGCTGGGATGCGACCCCGACGTCGTCGACACCGCCTGCCTGTCCCATGACCTGGGCCATCCTCCCTACGGGCACAACGGTGAGAAGGCGCTCGACGTCGTGGCCCGCCAGATCGGGGGCTTCGAGGGTAATGCCCAGACCTTCCGGATCCTCACTCGGCTGGAGCCCAAGACCCTTGACGCAGCCGGGCGGCCGGTCGGCGTCAATCTGACGCGGGCCAGTCTCGACGCCGTCGCCAAGTACCCGTGGCTCAAGGGGCAGGGGACCGGGTGGACCGAGCGGGCGCAGTGCGCGCAGTACTCCGCCCTACGACGACGACGCCGAGATCTTCGCCTGGATGCGTCAGGGGGCCCCGGAGGGCAGGCGCTGCATCGAGGCGCAGATCATGGACCTGTCCGACGACGTCGGCTACTCCGTCCACGACGTCGAGGACGCGATCGCCCTGGGGCGCCTGGACCCGGCCTGCCTGACCGACCCCAAGGAGGTCGATGAGCTGCTCGAGGCCACGCGGGCCTGGTACGGCACCGACCTGAGCGCCGACGCCCTCGGGAGCGGCTTTCGAGAGGCTGGCCGGCCGGCCCTACTGGATCCGCTCCTACAACGGCTCGGTGGCCGACGCAGCGCACCTGAAGAACCTCACCAGCGAGATCATCGGACGCTTCGTCTCCGCGGTCGCCTCCGCCAGCCGCCAGACCTACGGCGACGGGCCACTGACTCGCTACGAGGCCGAGCTCGTCATCCCCGAGGAGACGGCCGCGGAGATCCTCCTGCTCAAGGGCATTGCCGTGCGCTACGTCATGGAGCCGCGGGAGCACGAGCCGGTCTACCTGCGCCAGCGCACCCTCATCTTCGACCTCGCCGACGTCCTCATGACCGGCGGCGGGAAGGGCATCGACCCGGTTCTGCTCGATGTCTGGCACCGGGCCGAGAACGACGATGCGCGCCTGCGGGTGGTGGTCGACCAGATCGCCTCCCTGACGGACACCTCCGCGCGGGCCTGGCACGCCCGGCTGTGCGGCATGTTCTCCGAGGTCTAGCCGTACTGGTCGGGGAGCCCCCTTCAAGCCCTGGCACAGGATGTCGGTAGCCTCGCCTACGATGACCCTGTGGCGGGACTGATCAGGCGTGAGGACATCGAGGCGGTGCGCGAGCGCGCCAGGCTTGAGGACGTCGTCGGCGAGCACGTGACCCTCAAGAGCGCCGGCGTCGGCTCGCTCAAGGGCTGTGCCCTTCCACGACGAACGCACCCCTCCTTCCACGTCCGCCCCCAGCTCGGCTACTGGCACTGCTTCGGCTGCGGTGAGGGCGGTGACGTCATCACCTTCATCGAGAAGATCCACCACCTCGGATTCGCCGAGGCGGTCGAGTACCTCGCCGACCGCACCGGGGTCCAGCTGCGCTACGAGGAGGGCGGTGCGGTACGGCGCGGGGTCGAGCCGGGCACTCGGCAGCGCCTCATGGACGCCAACCGCCTGGCTGAGGCCTGGTTCCGCGAGCAGCTCGCCACCCCGGAGGCACAGCCGGGGCGGGACTTCCTCACGGCGCGGGGCTTCGACCGCCATGCTGCTGCGCACTTCGGCGTCGGCTACGCGCCCGCCGGATGGGACAACCTCGCCCGCTACCTGCGCAGCTCCGGCTACACCGAGGCCGAGCTGGTCGACTCCGGCCTGTGCAGCCGGGGTGGGCAGGACGGGCGCCGCGTCTACGACCGCTTCCGCGGCCGCCTCATCTGGCCCATCCGGGACGTCACCGGAGCCACCGTCGGCTTCGGGGCGCGCAAGCTCTCGGAGGAGGACCAGGGCCCCAAGTACCTCAACACCCCCGAGACCCCCGTCTTCCACAAGAGCCAGGTCCTCTACGGGCTGGACCTGGCCAAGCGGGAGGTCGCCCGCTCCCACCGGATCGTCGTCGTCGAGGGCTACACCGACGTCATGGCCGCTCACCTGTCCGGGGTGACGACGGCCGTGGCCACGTGCGGGACCGCCTTCGGCGCGGACCATGTGCGGGTCGTGCGCCGCCTGCTGGGGGATGTGGACGACCCTGCGGCGGGAGTGGTCACCGGTCAGGGCGCGAGGCCCGCGGCGGCGAGGTCATCTTCACCTTCGATGGGGACGCGGCCGGCCAGAAGGCCGCCCTGCGTGCCTACGCCGAGGACCAGCGCTTCGCCACCCAGACCTTCGTGGCCGTCGACCCCGGCGGACTGGACCCCTGCGACCTGCGCATGAAGGAGGGGGATTCGGGTATCCCGCGCCTGCTGTCCCGAAGGGTGCCGCTGTTCGAGTTCGTCATCCGCACCTCCCTGTCCCACCTGGACCTGGACACTTCCGAAGGACGGGTCCGAGGGCTGCGCTCGGCGGCGCCGGTGGTGGCCGGCATCCGGGACCGGGCGCTCAAGCGCGAGTACACCCGGCGACTGGCCGGATGGCTGGGCCTGCCTGACGCCGAGGTGCACGCCGCAGTCCAGGCCGCCGGCAGGCGAGGGGCCCAGCCCAGCGCGGGCGAGGGCGGCCAGTGGCCCGCCGATGAGACCGCCGGTCCCGATGCCGCGGCCCTCGTGCGGGGCCTGCCTCCGGTGACTGATCCTGTCGAGCAGCTCGAGCGTGAGGCTCTGGCTGTCATCATCCAGTTCCCGGTGGCGGCCCACCAAGCCGGCGCCGACGAGCTCGGAGCCGACTCCTTCGGCCAGCTCACCCACCGGGCCGTCTATGAGGCCGTCGCGGCCGCCGGCGGCACTGCGGAGGTGCCGGGGCTGGTCCAGCAGGCGGTGGCCGCCGGCATGGGGGAGCAGGAGGCGCAGCGCCGGGCCACACTGCGATGGCTCCAACAGGTACGCGACGGTGCCATCGGCCTGGTTGAAGCCGCCATCACCGAGCTCGCCGTGGCGCCCCTACCACTGCCCACCGTCCGGGGACGCGGGCACCGAGGTGGACGCTCCGGGTCTGGAGCGCTACGCCAAGGGCGTGCTCGACTCCCTCGCCGTCATGGGCATCAACCGCAGGCTCGTTGAGATGCGCTCACGCCACCGGCGGATGTCGCCACAGGAGGAGGGCTACCGCGAGCTGTTCTCCGAGATTGCCGCTCTCGAGCAACGCCGTATGCAGATCCGGCAGGGGACCTGAGACCTGGTGGCGGCCCACGGCGGCGAGCAGGTGCAGGTAGCCTGGCGGCTATGCCGATCCTGCGCCGTCGTCAAGGCTCATCCACCCGCTCCACCGCCACGCTTCCGCTGGAGATGCGCGAGCAGCTGCATGAGCCCGTCCTGGGGGCTGTTCCCCTGGATGCGGAGGGCTCGGCATGGGCGGTGGCCACGGCAAGCACCCTCGTGGTCTTTACCGGGAGCAGGCGGCCCGAGATCCACCCCTGGGACGAGGTGGAGCAGGGGAGCTGGGACGGGCAGGAGCGCGTCTTTACCCTGAGGTGGACGCAGCAGGATCGCGGGGACCTCGTGTTGAAGGTCCCGGCAGGAGTGCGCCGCGGCGATGCCTACGCCGCAGCGGACGTGGCCCCCTTCGCCAAGGCTCTGCGTCAACGGGTGGAGGCGGCCATCATCCACAGCGCCGTGGCAGCGCTCCCCAACGGCGCAACGGCCACGGCGAGCGTGCGTCGAGGCAGCGACGGCGAGCTCTACTCCGTCACCCGGCCACTGATCTCACAGGTCGATGAGGCGGAGGATCGCCGCGCGCTTCAGGAGCTGGAAAACCGAGTCCGTGAGGGTGTGGGCCTGCCCACACGGTAGGATGTCCTTGGAATGGCGGCGTTTTCTGGGAATCTCCGGATTCGACGTCGCCGCGGGATGTTGCTAAAGTTCACTGCGCGTCAAGCGCATTCCTGCGTAGCTCAATGGCAGAGCATCCGACTGTTAATCGGACGGTTGCTGGTTCGAGTCCAGCCGCAGGAGCCACCAGGAGAGTCCTCGGTCGATCAGGCCGGGGACTCTTCCTTTTCCATGCATCGGTCAGGGGCCAGGTGGCCTGCGCCGGGATGTCAGCAGAGGCGGGCGAGCAGCAGGTCGCGACGTGGGTCGAACATGACCGCGTCGCTCCGGTCATGGGAGGATGCCGCTATGGCATACCGCGACATCCGCATCATTGGCGACCCGATCCTGCGCACCGAGTGCGACTGGATCACTGACATCGACGACTCCGTCAAGGCTCTGGCTGAGGACCCTGCTCGAGACGGTCGATGAGGACGGCCGGGCCGGCCTGGCCGCCAATCAGATCGGGATCGGTCTGCGTGCCTTCTCCTGGAACATCGACGGCGAGATCGGCTACATCCTCAACCCCAAGATCGTCGAGGTCTCCAAGGACGAGTACCAGGACGGGGACGAGGGCTGCCTGTCAGTGCCGGGCCTGTGGTTCCCCACGGAGCGAGCGTGGTACGCCCGGGCTGAGGGAGTGGACCTGGACGGCAAGGAAGTCGTCGTCGAGGGGGAGGAGCTCATGGCTCGTTGCATCCAGCACGAGTGCGACCACCTGGAGGGCCACCTCTACCTCGACCGCCTCGACCGGAAGAACCGGGCCAAGGCGATGAAGGAGCTGCGGGCGCAGGGACTGTAACGTCCCCAGGACGCGAACCGGGTGGGGCAACAGGTCACGAAACCTGTTGCCCCACCCGGTTATCAGCAGGCGATGAGGCGTCCCGTACTCGGCGTTCCTAGCCGACGCGGTGCAGCCAGCGCACGGGCGCACCGGCTCCGGCGTAGCGGAAGGGCTCGAGCTCGTCGTCCCAGGCCTGCCCCAGAGCCAGATCGAGCTCGCGGCGCATCCTGTCAGGATCAGTCGCGTAGACGAGCGCGGCACGGATCCGATCCTCGGGGACGACGACGTTGCCGTGAACATCCGTCTGGGCGTGGAAAATGCCCAGATCGGGGGTGTGGGACCAACGGCCGCCGTCGGTGCCGACACTCGCCTCCTCGGTCACCTCGTAGCGCAGGTTCGCCCAGCCGCGCAGGGCCGAGGCAAGGCTGGCTCCTGTTCCAGCAGGCCCCACCCAGCTGGTCTCGGCCCGCATCATGCCCCGAGCCGCAGGCTGCTCGGTCCAGTCCAGGTGGACACGCGAGCCGAGCACCTCGGCCGCTGCCCACTCGATGTGGGGGCAGAGCGCCCGAGGTGCTGAATGCACGAAAAGTACACCGCGGGTGTAGGCACCGATCATGAGTATCGCCTCCTGGTTGGTTTCGAGATTCGCCTTCCCCAACGGTCTCGACCCGCAACCGGGCTCATGTCATGACGCACGCGGCATGCACGGCTTATTGTGCCTGACCATACCGGCCGGGTCCAGCGCCATGGGTCACAGGTGAGGTCTCATGGCGGCTCCCGCCCGAGCACGGCTACTGGCGGGCGAAAATTAGGGCGACGTTGTGCCCTCCGAAGCCGAAGGAGGTGCTGGCTGCGGCCGTCAGCCGGGGCAGGTCCCGGCCCTGCGGCCCGACGACGTCCAGCCCGAGCTGGGGCAGCTCCGGATCCACTCCGGCCGGCAGCAGCGTGGGCGGGGCCCAGCGCTCCCTGCAGCGCCACGACGGTCGAGCACCGCCTCCAGCCCCCGGCCCCTGCCCAGGAGGTGACCGGTGGCGGACTTCGTGGCGCTGACCGCCGCGTTCGGAACCGTCCTGGCCAGGACACCGGCCTCGACGACGTCGCCGGCCGGTGTCGAGGTGGCGTGGGCGTTGACGTGCCCGACGACGCCGGGGGTCGATACCCGCGCGCTCCAGAGCCAGCCGCAGGGCTCGCTCCCTGCTCCGCGCCAGATGGCTCCGGGGCGTGCGACGTCGTAGGCATCGGCAGTCACCTGAGCCCGCCAACACGGCCAGGATCCCGTGCGCCACGGGCGATGGCGTGCCCAGCGCGCTCCAGAACAAGGATCCGGCGCCTCACCCAGGGACGAAGCCGTCGCGGTCCGGGGCGAAGGGGCGGGAGGCGGTCTGCGGGTCGGCGTTGCGTGGACAGGGCCCGCATGGCAGCGAAGGCAGCCACGGTCATTGGGTGGAGGGCGGCATCCGTCCCCCGAGCCACGACGATGTCGGCCCGTCCCAGCGTGATGAGGTCCGCACCGTAAGCGATGGCCTCGGCCCCGGAGGCGCAGGCCGAGACCGGAGCATGGATGCCGCCGTGCGCCCCCAGCTCGATACCGACAGCGGCCGCCGGGGCGTTGGGCATGAGCGCTGGGACCGCCGTCGGCAGAACCCGCCGGGGTCCCTTGTCCCTCAGCGTGTCCCAGGCCTCCATGACCGACAGGACCGGCCCCATGCCCGGGGAGACGGACACCGCCAGGCGCTGGGGGGCGACCTGCGGGGCCCCCGCTTGCTCCCAGGCCTGGCGGGCGGCCAGCAGTGCGCACTGACTGGCGCGGTCGAGGCGGCGCAGCTGGCGGGGCGGAAGCATCTCGGCAGGATCGAGCGCCAGGGGGGCGCCGATCCGCACGGGCAGGGTCATGGCTTCGACCCACTCGTGCTCGAGGGTGCGAACCGCGCAGGTACCCTCGTGCAGGGCGCTCCAGGTGGACTCAATGTCCGCGCCCAGAGGATTGACGGTCCCCAGTCCGGTGACGACGACGTCGTCGGGGCGGCACTCGGCTTCCGGGCTCATGTGTGTCGTCAGGCCTTCTTGGAGGTCACCAGGTCGACCAGCGCTCCAACAGTAGGCAGGGTTGGGATGAGGGAGTCGTCCAGGGTTACACCGAAACGCTCCTCGACCTGGGTGGCGATGGTCAGCAGACCCAGTGAGTCGACGTCGAGGTCCTGGGCGAAAGTGGTGTCCCTAGTAATGTCCTTGGCGGCGACGCCGGACTCCTCGCTGACGATCTGGATGATGACGGACAGGACGTCGTCGTTGCTCTGCTCAGCCATGGTGGCTCCTTCTGGCGCCGCGACGGAGCATCCAGGATCCGTGACGGCGCTGTGACTCGATGATGGTTGTGGTTCGCCGGCGGCTGCGCCGCAGGTCAGATCATTGTCCCAGATGAGAAGGGGTGCTCCTGCATCGATGCGCACAGGGGCCGGCTTGCGGCCGGGGCACGGTCATATCGCCACGACCGGACCTGTCCGAGGGTGACGGACGGGGTCCGGTCGTGAAGGAGTGGACGAGGTGCGTATTAGGCGCGCGTGCGTCAGGCCTCCGACTGACAGCCAGGCGGCCCACGATAATCGCCATGTGCAGCATGAGGCCGTCACGGGCGTTCGTCTGCGTCCCCAGCCGACCTGTTCACTGACCCGACCCAGGCGGTAGCGCACCGTGTTGGCGTGTACGAACAGGTTGCGGGCGGTGGCCTCCAGGCTCCCCACCCAGTGCCAGGTAGGTGGCCACCGTACTCTCGAAGGGTCGCCCATCTCGTGGAGGGGTGCGTGTACCAGATGAGGATCTGCTCGCCGGCGAGTCTCGTCGCCGGCCAGGAGCCGCTCGGGGAGGAGGTCGTCGGCATGAACCGGGTTGGGTGCCTCGGCCCAGCCGGGCAGGGCCGTAGGCCGGCCAGGGGCTGAGCGCAACGATCGGCCCGCGTGCGAGATCCCGGCACCACCGGGCCGACGACGGCCGACCCTCCCAGGCTGCCTGCCACCTGCATAGCCGCCCTGGTCCACCAGCTGCTCAGCGGGTGGCCTCCCTCGGCCGGAGTGCTTGGACGCCGGAACGTGAGCGTCGGGCTGTCGCCCAGGACGATGAGGACGGAGTCTCCGCGCACGGATACCAGACAGTCGCTGGCGAGGTTGCGGCACTCGTGACGCAACCTGGAGACGCCGAGCGCATCAAGAGAGGTCTTGGCGGCGATCGCCACCACAGGACCGGTGCCGTTCCAGCCGGCGGTTCCCGCCCGGGTCGCGGCGTCCTCGGGGGCGTCGTGAAGCATCGCGTCGACCGCCACTGACTCCAACCGAGCATCCCAGGCGCCGCGGGCCCTCAGCCGCCCGGGCATACACCTCGGCCGCGGCGAAGCCAACGTCACGCCCGAAGGTCAGGACGAGGATGCGGACGGCGTCATGGTCCTCATCCGGCACGACGCGAGGGAGCCTCGTCCACCACGACGTCGAGGACCGTGCGTACCAGAGCCAGGGTCTGCTCCAGCGTGATGACACCGGTTAGAGCAGCAGGGGCAACGGAGAAGATCTGGGAGGGGACCAGCGGGGTCGAGGGGTCCTCCGCCGAGTCGACGAACATGGTGACGCCCAGACGGGCCACCGCAGCGATCTGGTCACGCGAACCTTCCGGCAGGGGTTCGGTAGAAATCATGGGCCGAACTGATGCGGTCCAGTGAGTGTTCAATAATTGTGTCCTGCGCCTGTCGCAGTGCAGACACTCCCGGAGCGCTCAACTCATCCATGCTGTGGATGCTACCGACTGGAATATCCTGAGGACAGTAGGTTCCCGTTTGGCGCGGCGTGCGATCCGACACGAGTATGTGTTGAAAAATACGGGGATAACTGAGGTGGTGTGTCGCGAGAACGGAGAGGATTACGCAGGTTACAATAGCGTAACCATTGTGGAAGCCATGGTATGTGAATCTGCAATGACCTGAATGTGTGTGTCGTATGCCAGCATGGAGACGCACAGGCAGGTGCCTAGCTAGACAACTCGGAGGCTCAGGATGACGAAGGCAACCCGCACAGAGGAAGATCTTCTTGGTACACGGGAAGTTCCATTGAAGCCTATTGGGGAATCCATACGCTGCGTGCGATGGAGAACTTCAGATCTCTGGATCGGTGGTTGGTGATGAAGAGGCCTTTGTCCGCGGCATGGTGCAGGGTGAAGAAGGCGTCAGCGTTAGCGAACAGTGACCTCGGGGGCTCTTGACCCGGAGGTTGCTGGTGCGATTGTGTGGGCGTGTGACCAGGTGCTGGTTGCTGAGCGCTGCCTCGATCAGTTCCCAGTCGACCAGTTCCAGGGGGTGCTGGGACCAGCGTCAACATGAATACCAACGAGGTGATCGCCAATCTCGCGCTGGAGTACCTGGGATACGCCAAGGGTCGTTATGACATCATCAACCCCAACGATCATGTCAACAAGTCCCAGTCGACGAACGACGCCTATCCGACAGGATTCCGTCTGGGGTTGTTCACCCTAGTCGCTTCGCTCATCGAGGAGCTCGAGCGACTCATCGTGCGATGCGATCCAAGGGAAGGAACTCGTCAATGTTCTGAAGATGGGACGCACCTACTCAGGATGCGGGTTCCGATGAGCCCTAGGACAGGAGTTCGAGGCCTTCGCCGTTCTGCTGGAGGAGGAGGTCAGCCGGCTTCACAACAACGCCGCCCTACTTCTGGAGGTGAACCTCGGGGCCACGGCGATCGGCACAGGGCTCAACACGCCGCCGGACTATCAGAGCACTGTTGTCGGACGTCTGCGGGAAGTCACGGGTCTGGACATTCGAGGAGCGCATGACCTGCTGGAAGCCACGAGTGACACGGGCGCCTACGTCTCGATGCACGCGGCGATCAAACGCCTGGCGGTGAAAGTCTGTCCAAGATCTGTAACGACCTGCGACTACTGTCCTCCGGGACCTCGTGCGGGGCTGGGGAGATCCGGCTGCCTGAACGCCAGGCCGGATCCCTCCATCATGCCGGCCAAGGTCAATCCGGTCATCCCGGGAGGTGGTGAACCAGGTCTGCTTAAGGTCATCGGAAACGACGTGGCGCTGACCTTCGCCGCCGAGGCAGGGCGCTTCACTCAATGTCATGGAACCGGTGATCGCCCAGACCATCTTCGAGTCCATCAATCTGCTCGCTCGCGGGATGTCAACCCTTCGGGAACTTTGCGTCGTGGGGATCGAGGCCAATGAGGAGGTATGTCGTCGCAATGTGCTGGACTCGATCGGAATCGTCACCTATCTCAATCCGGTGATCGGTCATCACAATGGCGACCTGGTGGCCGTGAGTGCGCCCGTTCTGGACGCAGTGTGCGAGAGGTCGTCTGGAGATGGGGCTGCTCGAGGAGGCTGTTCTTGACGAGATTCTCAGCCCGAGAACCTTCTGCGTCCCCATTTCCGCGACTTGAAGGTCTACTCGGGATCCGACCCGTCAACTCCGCCGGTTGTGTCCACCGCTCCTGACTTGGGGGAGCAGGGGAATCTGGTCTTCCGAGGGTCGGCGGGCAGTCAGCGCTAGTTGCGCTGCCTCGCCGACGTCGGAAGGGCTGCTTCCACTGTCACCGCGAACGGCATCACGAGAAGGATCGGCAGGAGCGGACGACAGGGAGCGTGAACGTCCTTGCCGATGATGTTGAGCCCTTGTGGATCCACCTTCGCCTGTGGAGGCCTGGAGTGCCAGAAGACGTAATTCTGGCTGTCCCCGTCGTTGGAGCCGAACGTGACTTTATTGAAGCATCCGATCCAGACCGTGTTGTCGAAAGCCGTTGACGGTCAGTGAATCGATCTCCCTTCGATGATGACCACGAGACTTTAGTGCGGTGATTGTTACGTCTCGTGCGCCTGCCGAGACTTTTGACCACCTGATCGGTGGAGAGTCGTTCGCGGTGACACTGACCTGGTCGGAGGCCGGCATGACCTTGGTGACCTGGGCCTCCGCCTGGGATCGGGGTGTCTTCCGCGTCGTTGTCGGTCAGCCTCGTCGTCGTAGTCCTGGATGTCGGAGGACGTGCAGTTGCCGTACCAGCGGATCCATGGGACTGGTGTCCTCCGCTTTCCCAGTGGGCTCTTCCTCAGCCTCCCGAGCGGCGGCGTCGTGGGTCTGGTCCGGCGGGTGCAGAGGACGCCCCTGCACCGGTCAGGCCGACTCGAGCAACCGGACAGGGTCAGCAGGCATGCGGCCATGAAGGAGGTGGAGCGCAGGAGCGAAGAGCGGGACAAGGAGGACCTCATTCGGCAGACATGGGGTGCCGGTGGAACACGGAAGACCGCGTTCCACCGGCACCACAATTGGTCAGTGCGTCCAACTATAGCCGCACGGGGCGGATCAGGACTCCCCTCCCTGGGACCCGGAGGTGCCTGCATTGACGTTGGTCAAGTCGTAGCGTGCAACGGCCTGGGCCAGGACGGAGCGGTCGAGGCGCCCCTGCTCCACCAGAGCCTGGAGGGCGCGCACCACCACCGACTGGGCGTCAATGAGGGTGGCAGCCTGGCGGCGGCACGGGTGTCGGAGAATCCGAAGCCGTCAGCACCCAGGGTGTAGTAGTCGCCGGGCACCCAGGCACGGATCTGGTCGGGGAACCAGGTGATCGTAGTCGCTGGTGGCGATGAAGGGCCCAGTGCCTCGGAGAGTTTCTGCGTCAGGTAGGGGACCCTGCTGCTCGCCGTCGGGAGCCAGGAAGTTGGCCTTTCCACCTCCAGGGCCCGGCGCCGCGACTCGTTCCAGCCTGGTGACCGACCATGTGGCGGCACGCACGCCCCAGTCCTCGGCCAGAATGCGGCGGGCCTCCTCGATCCAGGGCACTCCGACACCGGAGGCCAGGAGCCTGACCTCGGGGCCCTCGCCGTCGGGGGCCGTGCTGATGCGGTGAATACCGCGCAGGATTCCTCGACGTCGACGTTGTCGGGCCCGGCGGGCTGGTGGATCGGCTCGTTGTAGACGGTCAGGTAGTACATGACGTCTCGGTTGCGACCCGAGTCCGGTCCGTACCAGCGCTCCAGGGCGTCGCGCACGATGTGCCGGATCTCGTAGGCGTAGGCCGGGTCGTACTGACGACGGCGTCGTTGGTGGCCGCGATCATGGGGGAGTGGCCGTCCATGTGCTGGGTGCCCTCACCGGTCAAGGTGGTGCGCCCGGCGGTGGCTCCGATGATGAAGCCGCGGGTCGGCTGGTCGCCGGCGGCCCAGAACTGGTCGCCGGTGCGCTGGAAGCCGAACATCGAGTAGAAGATGTGACCGGGATCATGGGCTCGCCGTGGGTGGCGTACTCGTGCCGGCCACCTGGAACAGGGGAGACCGAACCGGCCTCGTTGATGCCCGTGTGCATGAGCTGACCGGAGGTGGACCTCGGTAGGACAGCATCATGTCGGCGTCGACCGGCGTGTAGTTCTGACCCTGGGTGTTGAAAAATCTTCTTGGTGGGGAAGAGTGACTCCAGCCCGAAGGTGCGCGACTCGTCCGGAACGATCGGGACGATGCGCCGACCGATGCCCTTGTCCTTGATGAGCCTCCCTTGAGCAGGCGCACGAAGGCCATCGTGAGGCGACCTCCTGCTTGCCCGAGCCGCCCTTTCGAGGATGTCGTAGGTCTTGTCACCGGGCAGTTCGAGCTCGACGCCGGCATCGCGACGCTCGGGGATGAAGCCGCCGAGCTGGCGGCGCCGGTCCAGCATGTAGAGCAGCGAGGGGTCGTCGTTGGCCGGCCGGTAGTACGGCGGCATCTTTCGGTTGGCCTCGAGCTCGCTCGTCGGTGATCGGGATGTGGAGCCGGTCGCGCAGGGCCTTGAGGTCGTCCAGCGTCGCCTTCTTCATCTGGTGGGTGGCGTTACGGCCGGGCGAAGTGGCCTCCCAGGAGGTAGCCTTGACCGTGTGCGCGAGGATGACGGTGGGCTGGCCCTTGTGCTCCGTGGCCGCCTTGTAGGCGGCGTACATCTTGCGGTAGTCGTTGCCGCCGCGCTGCAGGGCCCAGATCTCGTCGTCCGTCCAGTCCTTGACGAGCTCGGCGGTGCGCGGGTCGCGGCCGAAGAAGTGCTCGCGGATGTAGGCGCCGTCGTTGGCCTTGAAGGTCTGGTAGTCGCCGTCGAGCGTCTCCATCATGAGGTGCTCGAGGCGTGGTCCTGTCCGCGGCGAGGAGCTGGTCCCAGCCGCGGCCCCAGATCACCTTGATGACGTTCCAGCCCGCGCCCTTGAAGAAGGCCTCGAGCTCCTGGATGATCTTGCCGTTCCCGCGCACCGGGTCCGTCGAGGCGCTGCAGGTTGCAGTTGATGACGAAGGTGAGGTTGTCCAGTTGCTGGCTGGCGGCCAGCTGCAGCATTCCACGCGACTCGGGCTCGTCCATCTCACCGTCACCCAGGAAGGCCCAGGTGTGCTGCTGGGAGGTGTCCTTGATGCCGGCGCCCTGAAGGTACTTGTCGAACCAGGCCTGGTAGATGGCTTCGGACGGGCCAAGGCCCATGGAGACGGTGGGGTACTCCCAGAAGTCCTCCATGCGACGCGGGTGGGGGTAGGAGGGCAGGCCGCGGCCACCGGCCGGGCGGGACTCCTCCTGGCGGAAGCCGTCCAGGTCGGCCTCGCTCAAACGGCCCTCGATGAAGGCGCGAGCGTAGTTACCCGGTGAGGCGTGGCCTTGGAAGAAGACGTGGTCGCCGCCGCCGGGGTGGTCCTTACCGCGGAAGAAGTGGTTGAAGCCGACCTCGTAGAGGGTCGCGGTCGAGGCGTAGGAAGAGATGTGTCCGCCGACCCCCGGACCCCGGGGCGCTGGGCACGGGTGACCATGACGGCGGCGTTCCAGCGCAGCCAGCGCCGGTAGGTGCGCTCGGCGCCTCGTCACCGGGGAAGTAGGGCTCGTTGGCGACGTCGATGGTGTTGATGTACGGCGTCGTCGTCTCGGTGGGGACCGTGACGTTCTTCTGCCGGGCCTGAGCCAGCATGCTCAGCAGGATGTAGCGCGCACGCTTGGCGCCCTTGTCCGCGATGAGGGCATCGAGGGACTCGTGCCACTCCTTGGTCTCCTCTGGGTCGTTGTCGGTCACCTTCGTCAGGAGGCCGTCAATGAGCGGCGTGGAGTCACTGGTGGGGCTCACGGAATCCTCTTTCCTCGCGTCTGTGCGGACGGCCCGAGCCTCATTGCGTGCCGTGGCGCCGATGACGGCGTCGGCGTGCGCCTGAAGTCAGGTCGCTGTGGATGACGGCCCCTAATCTACGACCCGCGACGGCACGAACGCTGCACCCAACGGGAGGAAAAGTCCCACCTCACGTATGATGTAGACCACATAACGGTGGGTTGATTTTCGCTGTCGGGCGCTGTGGGCGTGGAGCCTCGGTCGGTGACTGCGCCAGAATCGACCTTCAAAGGAAAGTCCAAGGTAATCTGACGTGCGTGTTCACTTGCGCTGCTGGTGCCAGGTGCGGTGGGCTAGTACCTATCGCCTAACAGTGGGCGAGCGCTAGACGGGCTGGGCCCAGAAGGACGGTGTAAGGACGTGGCGAGTACAGCGGGTGGGGCTTTCGGCTTCGCCTCCGGTCTCATCATTCAGGAGTTCGGCTACGACGACGACGTCGACGAGACCTTGCGACAGGCCGTTGAGGCGGAGACCGGAACCGCTCTGGTGGATGAGGACTACGAGGACGTGGCTGACTCGGCCATCGTGTGGTGGCGTGATGACGACGGTGACGTCGACGACCTCACCGACCTCCTCGTGGACGCCCAGGCCAACCTTGACGGTGCAGGGCTCATCTGGGTGCTGACGCCCAAGGCGCGCACCACCGGAGCCGTCCAGGCCGCCGAGGTGGAGGAGGCTGCCGCGACAGCCGGCATGCACGCGACCCCGCCGCATCCATGGGGCAGCACTGGAGCGGGTATCAGGGTCTCCAGCCGAGGGCGCTGAGGCGAGCCAATGGCCGCGCGGCGAGTTGCACCTCAGTGCCGGAGATGATTGAGGCCCGTCCAGCGGAGGCGGTAAAGTCTCCGGCTGAGGCTGCCTACGCCCTCAATTGCCTGTGCAGGCACCGGAAGCTCGGGGAACGTGCTCCCGGCAGCGTCTGCACCTGGACCTGTAGATCAGTTGGTAGAGCAACGCGTTTACACCGCGTGGGTCGTCGGTTCGAGTCCGGCCGGGTCCACCACATGCTTTCCGTATACGAACCCTCGACCCGAGTAACAGGGGCCAAATCACTACCTGAATTGCATCGACGGCGCCAGTCCACATCGTGGACGGGCGTTCTTCTTGTGGGTGCTGCACCCGCTGCACCCACCGCCGCGTGCTGCGTCGCCCATCGTAGCTGTCGGCTACCGAGTTGGTCGAAGGGCGGAGCCAGCTCCCTGGTGGTGTTGGTATGACTGGCTGGGTCGATAATGGAGATGGTGCTGCGGTGCACTGTATGCATCGAGTCTAGTTGCGGTTCACCGTCGCTACTCTGAGATACCGAGCCAGCCGACTGGCTACTAGCCCCCTCGCCGCGAGAAGAGGCCGCGCTCTTCGCCTTCTTCTTACCACCCTGCGCAGCGGTCATCTTCTCGCCAGCCTTAGTTCTACCAGCTCCACCTCGTCGCCCCGCCTTCAGACTCGTCTGCAGCGCCGGTGGTGGAATGATGGGGCAACCATCCTCGTCCACCGCTGGATTGACGAGGATACGCTCGAAGAACACTTGATTCAGCAGCTTCTTCAGGCGGTCCAGTGCCGCCAGGTACAACCGCTGGCAGTCCTCCAGGAGGTCGAGCGCCTGAGTAAGGTGCTGCTCCACCAGACCCCACCCCCTGGCCGGTATGGAAGACATTGAGACCTCGCCGATCTATGGTGGTCTTGGTATCTACGAGGGCAGAGACCGCCTGGCAGCACAGGGGTTGGACATCCCTGCCAGCATGCAGCGGGTTTACATCGCCAACCACTCGCGCGCCATCTTGGACTTGCTCTACCACTCCCTCCATCGCTGGGGACGCGTCCTCAACCTGACTGGTGCCACTACTGACTGGCTCGACACCAGAGATCAAGGCGAGCGCCTTCTCGAGCAAGCCACCTTGCTTGAGCCGGCTTTCCATCCAGCCGCTCAGGACGAGTTACGCCGCTGGATTGCTGATGAAGCATGGACGCTGAGAGCCGTGTATGGGTCACCGTGCGGTGCGTGAACGGGTGATCGTACTGGACAGTCGAGGTTGGCGACAGCCTTAGCCTGTATCAGGGGATCGACACGGCACATTTGTAGACATGTCGATGTAGTATGAGGGTATGGATTGGATGCCCGTTGTCGCCAACGTCGCTAACTCTGATGCTTCAAAATCGACTGCCATTGCCGTAGTAAAAACGTTCCCTGCACTACTAACCATCATTAGCTTACTTGTGGGAATTATTGTCGGCATCGACCAAATTTCTCGCACTACGAAGACGCGCCACAGGATTGAGTGGATCAATAAAGCTGTCGATGGCAACGCAAGTTGCGAGTTTCGACAGCAAGTCCTCAATGAATTGAGATTGTCTCAAGAAAGTGCTTTCGTTGCGTCCCTTTATGTCCCGTGGCGGAAGTTCGTGTGGCTTCCATTGTGGGCTATTGGATTCGGTTATATCGTAATACGTTTTGAAATTGATAATAAACTTTCGAAGGATAGCGCACTACTGTGGGCTACTTATTTTGTTGGCTGCCTGTATTTCGGTTGGCAATCGATCGGTTTGAGCGCTGAGAGAAAATGGATAAAGCATCTGTATGTGGAGGGCTGTTTCCCTGAGTTGCAAAATGCAATCAGAAAAACACATGTAGGACGTGCTACAATTGCATTATTGTACGCCGTTTATCCCCTATCTTTGTGTGGTGGTATTGTTTTGTCCATCGATTTTGAAGAGGCTCAGGCGGGGCTTGTTGTGCCGCTTGTTTTGTTCGGTCTTTCGGCTTTTTTGACTGCTGTATGTTGGGAAGAGAGGTGGGGTAAACGGTGGCCAGAGTATTTTGATAGAAAATACGCTGACAGATGGGGTGTCGATACTAATTGGGTGATGGGGGATGATGCCCCTTCGCGGCCGATTTGAGTTGCGTAAGTCTTTAGGGGACGTCTTGTCGCAATCTGAGGATGTATCGAGAGAGAGTGTGGGGCAGCTCCATGGATCGTCAGATGGGGGGTGTCCAGAAGATAATTCAGCTATCTCACGCAATTTTCTCCACGCGAGCGGTCTAACTGACGCAACTGGCGATAATGCAAGACTATTAAGAGAGCGAAGGAAGTTATTTAGGTGGCTCGATACGTTCGGCAATAGATGGCTGGGAGTTGCTAACAAGATGATGGTCAAACAATGGCTGCTACAAGAAAATCGGGATTGCCTATTGTGTCGAAAGTTGGCGGAAGATCTGTCGCAAATTATTCGCAACTCTAGTGTAACCAACGCTCTTGGAGTCCTTTTTTCTGTGGGTAGTCTCGTATATGCGGTGATTCTGGGATACTACATGAAAAGATTAGAAGCTGTCGTGCCTGGCAAGGAAGGTGGCGCTATGTTGTCATTTGGTATTGCAGTAGGCGTGATGATTGCATTTGCTTGGATATTCTTTTACATTCATGTCCATGATTCCGATAGACGAAATCGCTTAGCCTTTGAACTTATGAAATTCTCGAACAGCGCGCCCTCGGAATACGATGTCCCTTGTGCTTTGCATCGTATGTCCTGCGGTAGGAAGGCTGCTCCGACTCCACGAGATGACTCCCATAAGGGGCAGGCTTCCCAAGAAGGCTGAAGTAGAGTATTCGCTCGTCCTCTTCGTGCTCCCACAGTCATCCCCCTCCACCTTCCATCTGGTCCGTCCCTCCGCTTCACTCTCCACCTGACGGCCCTACCAAACACCAAAGGCCAAGGAAGGGGAGACTAATGCAGTCAAAGACGGAAGACGACAAGAGACAGGCATCACCAACCACCGCCTGCCCAGCCTGGTGCATCAGCCACAACGCCGACACACCAGACAAGGCAAACGACCACCTCCACGAAGCCACCCCAACCATCGTGCCCTGTATCGCCTTGGAGCGCACCACCGATGAAGCTGGCACCATCCACCATCACCCCACCGGCACCGAACTCATCCTAGTGCGCTACCAATACCCACTTGACAGCGACTCCTGGCTCTACATCGGCGACGGCTCCCGCTCCCACGGCCTCGACATCACCCTAGAGAGTCCCCGGCGGCTGGTGAAAGTGTTGGAACAGTGCATGACTGTGGCTGAGGAGGGGGGAGGGGACGGGGCTGGCTCGGTTTTTCCGCTGGCGATATAGGTATGCCGTCCGCCAGGAGCCTTCTGCCCGGTGCTGATGCTGTGGCTCCTTGCTTATGCCGTGCCGGGTCTGGGATGCAGGGCGACGCCGGTGGTGCGGAGATAGCGACGGACGGTCTCGGCATGCACTGGGGTGCGTGGTGTTTCTCGGACTGGGGGAGTTTTTCTTCCCGTGAGTCGATAGGATGAAGACTATGCCAGTAGCGAGATACTCCGAGGAGTTCAAGGCCCAGGTCGTGCGTGAAGTCATCGAGAAGGAACGCGCCATCTCCTCGGTCGCCTCTTCGTATGACCTTGTCCCCCAGACGGTAGGTAACTGGGTCGCCAGGTACAGGAAAGAGCACGCCACCGACCAGGACCGCAAGAAAGCCTCAGAGTCAGCCGAGATCGCGAAACTGAGAGCAGAGAACAGGGAGCTGCGTCAGGAGAACGAGTTCCTGAAAAAAGCAGCCGCCTTCTTCGCCAAGGAACGACCGTGACCGACCGTTACGAGCTGATCAACCGCGAAGAAGGTCATTATCCCATCTCCTCGATGTGTCGGTGATCCAGGGTATCAAAATCAAGGTACTACTCCTGGCGCGACCAACCCCAGTCACAGGCGGCCATCAGGAGGGAGGAGCTGGCCATCCTGATGAAGGACGTTTTTGAGCACTCCGATGGCACCTACGGGTACCGGCGCATCCAGGTGGTCCTGGAGCGGCGTGGTGTGCGGGCCGACGGTTCCACGATCCGCGCCATCATGCGTGACCTGGGGCTGCAGGCCGCCGGGCCACGGGCAAAGGTCCGAACCACCGTGCCGGCCCAGGACCTGGACGAGCGCCCAGACCTGCTCCGGCGGGACTTCACCGCTGACGAACCTGGACGTAAGTGGTGCGGGGACATCACCTACGTCAGGACATGGACCGGATTCGTCTATCTTGCGACCGTTCTGGGCTGCTGCACCAAGAAGGTCGTAGGTTACGCGATGGCCGACCACATGCACACGTCCCTGGTGTGCCAGGCCATTGACATTGCGGTCAGGAGATGCCCGGTCGAGGAGGGTGTGACGGTCTTTCACTCGGACCGAGGTAGTCAGTACACGTCTCAAAGATTCCTGGATCACCTCAAGGGTTATGGGATTCGTCCCTCGGTGGGGCGTACGGGGGTGTGCTGGGACAATGCTTGGGCGGAGTCGTTCAATGCCACGCTCAAGAATGAGAGAGTCCGCCGAATAGTGTGCCCCACGAAGGACAAGGCGATCAAGGATATTGCCTCATGGATCGAGCTGATACACAATCATGTCCGCCTTCACTCAGCCCTAGGGTATCGCACCCCGAACGAAGTCGAACGCGAACTCCTGAACTTAACGAAGGCAGCCTGAAACACAAACAAGCACTGTCGGAAAAACACCCAGCAGTCCAGTTCTTGGTGATAGAGGTAAGGAGGACCACCATGAACGTGGCCTGGCACCGGCGGGCCCGCAGTTCCTCAGGCCTCACCCTGCGAGGCGAGGCGGCGAGCCAGGCCGGCGACGGCGTCGACGAGTTCTGTGACTCCGGGGTCCTCGACAGGGAAGTGGCCGCACTCGCGCAGAATCACCAGTTCGACCGGACCCGCGGCCCGCGACAGAACTCGGGCGCTGAGCTCGATCGGCGTCCACGCGTCGCGTCCTGGGTGCAGCAGCGTCACCGGCGTGCGGTTGCGCTCGGGTGGGGTGTGTGCGAACCGCAGGTAGGAGGCGAGAAATCCCAAGGGGACCCTGGCAGCGCCACCGCGCGGATCGATAGAGCACAGACGAGACAGTGCGCGGTCGCGGCTCATCCTCCGCAGGTTCGCCACAGCGCTCATCGAGACCATGGTGTGCGCCAGTCCTCCTCGGGCGAGCATCGACAATGGCCCGCCCAGGACGCCCAGTGCTCCTGCACGCGTCATATGCGCTCGGGCGCGCCAGTTGCCGGGGTCGAGCAGACACGTGGCTGCCACCGCCGCAACATGCGGCGAATGGGCCGCCACCTCATAGGAGAGAAGGCCACCGATGCTAGCGCCCAGAAGCACCAGGGGGCGGTGGTCGCGCTCAGCTTCAACGAGGTCGATGAGGAGATCAACCCAGGTGTCGTAACGCACGGCTGGGGGATCCGGTGACCTCGTGCGCCCGTACAGAGGCAGGTCGACGGCACTGATGTCGATGCCGCGTGAGGCCACCAGTGCGGCGATGGGCCACAGCGCCCTGCTGTGCCCGCCCGCCCCGTGGACGAGCAGCACCCTGGCTGGCGCCTTCCGGTTCGCGCACGTGCAATGTGCACCCGATGGCCGTGCCACTGCCACCACGTCGACTTAGGCGCCAGCGAGGCCGCGTGCTGGTGGTGGGGTGGCAGGAAGGGCGCGTACGGATTGGCCTGCATACGTCGATGCTAGTCGTGCGAGCCTCTGCGCCTGTGTTGGGTCTACGACGGAGGCCCATTACGAGCTGCCTAACTGTCCCTTATCCGTGCGATACTTCTGTCAAGCGGCCGGAGGAGAGGCAATGAGTGACGAGCAGACGGCCATCCCGGAGGAGCTGTCCGAGGCGTTGTCGGAGAATGAGGCGGCGGTGAAAATATTCGCGGCTCTGCCTCCGTCGCACCGCAACGAGTACATGCGATGGATCGGTGAGGCGAAGCGCGCCGAGACCCGTCGTCGTCGGGCCACCAAGGCGGCAGAGATGATGGTGGAGAAGCACGGGGAAGCCAGTCGCGGTTGAGTGTCCTCGCCGGCTCGTTGCAGCGGCAGGCATGGGCGTGGACCGATGCATCTATGTTGTCTCATGACTTCTGAGAGTTTCGGATGTCATGACATCTGAGACATCGGTGGGGTGCGTCTGCCAGATGGGAGAGCTGCTGCTTCGACCTGGCGGAGGGGCTGGCCCGGTCAGTGTGGTGGCTTCTGATGTCGTCGGGATGCGTCGTCTGGACGCACTGCACGAGGGTGGGGTGCTACTGGAGGAGGGTCGGGGGTACTCCACGTAGGTGGGGCTTTCGTGCAGTACGTACAGCCCCTGGCCAGTGGATCCCGACCCTCGTGGAGCAGGCCGCCTCGAGCCGACTCGGGGCGGGGCCGGAGTCGAACCATGACCACCGGGACCCTGCGCGGGAGCTAGCGAGGACCAGGCAGGGAGAAGCGCGGCCGGCCCCAGGGTGAGGGTGCCGGGCTCTGCCGTACGAACCACGGACTCCCTCCTGCCCTGCCCGGTGTCCACAGCGCTGACATCAATGGGCCCGGCGTCAGCGCGCCCAGCGGGGATCGTTGGAATCCTGCGGTTTCTCTCCGGCATGCAGCGCCGGTGCGGGGTTGATGTCAGCACCATGGACACCCACACCCCGTCATGCCTTGCCTCTGAGCCACCCTTGCCTCCTGGACCACCAGCCTGCCCAGGATTCCCGCCCGAGCGAGTGTCTCAGAAGTCATGACACTCAAACGTCTCAGAAGTGAGGAGACAGCACAGTGAACCGGTGCATCATTACTGAGCCGCCGTTGACGCGATTCCTCAGGCGCGCTTGGCGAACCGGTGGCACTGGTCGGCATGGGTCCCGAAGTGCTGGGGGCGGTGCTGTCCGCGGACAATGACCTGATCGTCGACCCAGCGCTCCCACTGTGTGGCGTGCCTCCGCTCGCCAGCCCCCAGCGGCATCGCCACGCCGGCGTCGAGGAGGTCGTCGAGAATGAGGAATGAGGGCTCGGGAGTCTCGACGTCCCAGTCGATGAGCCCCCACGGCCCGTCGGGTCCGAGGAGAACCAGCGAGCGGTTGAGATCGTGCAGATCGTTGAAGTGCTCGTCCTTGCCGCTCGTGGAGTTCCAGTACCAGCGTGCCAGCCGGAATGACTCCGACACCTGCGTCCAGCTCCGATAACGCTTCTCGCAGCCCCTGATCCAGGATCGCGAGCGTGTCCCAGGTCTCGTCCTCGGTCAGCCACCCCAGCGCGAATCCGCAGCGCGTCAGCATGCCGGCACGCACCAGGTCCCAGGCGGAGAAGTCCACGTTGCGGATGTCGCGATCATTGTTGAGCATGCGCTCGAGGCGCCACAGTGTCTCTGCTGCGTCTGAGGATGACTCGGCAGTCTCTCGTAGTTCGTGGCGTTCGGCCTCCGCCAGGGAGGTGTCGACCCAGCGGGCGCGCTCGGCATCGAAACTGGTGCGGTGCCCGGAGGTGATGAGCCAGTGGACCTGGGAGAGAAGGTCGGCGCGCGAGCACACTCCCCAGTCGAGGGAGAGCATGGTGCGCGTGCCGTCAAGATCGGAGCAGGCGAGCCGGTCCCACGGGTCCCGGCGGCACAGGGAGTACGGCGCGCAGATCGCCAGGAGTCGCTCATGCGGGCCGGCGGTGAACTCATCGGGCTCGGAGTGTCTGACGGGTCGATGATGCTCGGTGAGCTCATTCCATGTGGACTCCTCACCTCGGTGCGGGGCCGAGGCTGCCTTATCGCGGCGCAAGCGTATTTTTTGATGGATTGATTTGGAGATCTCGATGGTGGCGATCACTCCAAAAAACACCAGCGCGGCGGAGAGGAGTAGGGTCTGCATGGACATGACGAGAATTGTGCAACATGTGAACAGGTGAGTGCCACATTGATGTGCACGCCTCGACTCAAGATTATTGAGTTGAATGCCTGTTTATTTACAGACTGTTGATGAAAGCTTCGAGGCGCTTCATTCCTTCGTGCAGCTCGTCGCGGGAGGCCGCGTAGGACAGTCGAACGTGGGAGCGGGCCGTGGTCGTGGAGAAGTCCTGTCCCGGAGTAAGGGCCACATGAGCCTCCTCCAGGGCGCGGTGACAGAAGGTCTGGGCGTCAAGACCCGTGGAGGAGACGTCGAAGTAGACGTAGAAGGCGCCGTCGGGCAGGACCGGGACCGGAAGGCCGATGCGTTGCAGCCCGTCGAGCACGATGCTCCTGCGGGCGAGGAGCTCTTGTCTGCGTTGCTCGCACACGGAGATGGATTCGGGGGAGAAGGCCGCCAGCGCGGCCTGCTGAACAGGCGTCGAGGCGCACAGGAAGTAGTTCACCGCCAGGTTCTCGGCGGGGGCCACCAGCCTCGGGAAGAATCGCCCAGCCCAGGCGCCATCCCGTCATCCCGAAGTACTTGGAGAAAGAGTTGATGACGATCGCATCAGGATCGGTCTCCAGGACGGTTCGCGCAGGCCTGCCGTCCTCGCCTGGATCAGCCAGGCCCAGGTAGATCTCGTCGACGATCCGCCAGGCGCTGCGTTCGCGGGCCAGTTCGCAGATCGATGCCAGCTCATCGAAGGGGATGGATGTGCCTGTGGGGTTGGACGGCGCCAGCATCACCGCGCTCGTCTGAGGAGTCCATGCCGCCTCGGCTGCGGCCCGGTCCATCTGGTATCGGCTGGCAGGACTGGTGGGTGCCAGAATGATCCGGCCGCCGTAGGTCTCCACCAGCCTGCCGGTTGCAGGGGTAGGACGGGTCGCGATGACGACGTCGTCGCCGACCTGCGTGGTGGCGGCGGCCACCAGCAGGAGCGCCGACGACGCACCAGTGGTGACGACGATCCGGGCAGGGATCGACCTCGACGCCGTGCCTGTCCCTGGTAGAAACCCGCAATGGCCTCACGCAGTGCGAGCAGGCCCAGGGCGGGGAGTAGGAAGCGGCCGTCGTCCATGATGCGGCACATCTCCTCGCGGACCGCGGAGGGGCGTCGAAATCAGGCTCACCCAGGCTGAGCTTGGCGATCGAGTGGCCCTCCGCCTGAGGATTCCGGCGCGTTCGCCGATGCTCATCGCATAGAAGGGCTGAGCGGCTGTGGCCCGGGCGGCGATCTTCATGACGACCCTTGACGCGGGGGCAGAACAGGACCAGTGTCCCCTTCCGGTAGCGGGAGGGCAAGAAGGCTCTTCGTGTTTGAGGGTGGTAGAAGGGAATAATCGTAGGGTGCAGATGGTTGCTGTCAGATGGTCTTTGCGGCGCCCGGGTGGATGAGGCTACGGATGGTCAGGATCGAGATTTCGAGTTCGTCTGAGACAGGCTGTTTCAGGGAGTTGATGCGCCGTTGCGTCAGCAACCGTCCCAAGTCCTCGGAGCGATACACCTGGAACCGGGAACTGGTAGACGCCTCAGGCGGCCGTAACTGGAGCGTAGCGTTCTTCGGTGAACAGGGTCTCGAGACGCTCAGCCAGAGGAACCTTGAGCAGATCGGTTGCGGTCAGCAGCGTGCGCCGGGTCCGGTAGAGCGGATCGCTCGTTGATATGGCGACCGCACTGGTCGGGTTTGCTGGCAGCCAGGGGCACAATGCGCGCAGGGGGCCGTGACTGGCCCGAACCTCGGGGAGAGCTGCCCGTCGGCAGCGTTCTTGAACGCAATGATGCCGCCCTATGGCTACAACCTCAACCTGTCCGCGCCGGTCCTGGGAGCGCTGAACGAGTCTTGAGGATCTTCTTGGACCGGGGCGGAGCCACGTCCCAAAGCCGGGGGCCGGACCACTGAGGTCGCGTACGGGGCAGGCCGATGATCACCGTGACGTACTTGTCGCCCCGCTTGGCGCGTGACCACACATAGGGGCCTCGGATCATTAGAAGACGGGGGCAAGACGCCCATGCCCACAGCAGCTGGCCCAGCCCCGGACCACCCGGGACCATCAACAAGGTAACGGGCACTTCTCGCACGGGAGCGAAGCACGCAGGGGGAATCATCAACCTCGAGGGGTGGGGGGCAGGTGGCGAGGATGTCTAACAGCGTGGCCTGAGCGATTGCTAGAACTGCGTTGGTGGCGATATGCCAGAAGAGTCCCAGAGCGGATGCTACCCGGGAGACCGACATGCACTGTAGGGCAACAGCTCGCAGCCTGAACTCGACCTCCGGCCGGGTCAGCCGTGTCCGCCGTTGGGCCACGCGGCTTGTGTCCTGTCTCCACACTTGGCGGCAGACGATGCAGGCAAAGCGTCGCACGTGTGCGTGGGCATCCATCCTAGGTCATTCCCAGACCGTCGGGATCGGGAACGTCGTCAGATCAGAGCAGGTGAAGGTAGTCTCAGATATGTCCAGGTCTCTCACCTGGGTTTTCTTAGCCGGTCCCATCAATGGGGGACCTTGGCTCTGACCGACCGTAACGACGCACCCACCCGGCCTATGCAATCAATAGACTGCAGCTGTCGCATCATAAAACGCAAATATCCATACTTATGGTGAAACATTTTTCGAGCATTGTATCTGTCGTCATGCTTTAGTGTTGGTTGCATAAAAACGAACTATAGTTTCAGCTGCTGGCGGTGTTCAATTTTGCGTCGATAATAGATAATATTGTTGGATCGAGTGTGAATGTCTTAGGCGCCTTTAGGAACTTTGTGTTCGCTGTTTCCGAAGTTCTGGTGACCCATGCTGTGAATGTGATTTTTTTATCTTTGATGTTGTTCCATAGTTCTGGATTTTTGCGAAGTTCCGAGATGAATCTACTGTCATTTGCTAGCTTATCTTTGAAATAGTCTATGCTTCCTTGTAGGCGCTTGCCGTAGATTGTGTCGACTGGAGTTTTGCTGAGGGTTTGAAGTGCACCCTTTAAATTCAGCGACGACAATACTGTTGGTGTGTTCATTAATGGCGACGCAGTCCAGCCTGTTGGCGGGAGGGTGCCCTGCATTGCGTACTTGAAATGACGGTAAGATTGTGTAGCCTTCAGAAGTTAGTTTCTGTTCTCCCCTATTTCTCCTATTCGCGCGCCAACTTTTATTCATTCTACTTATAGTGTATGAATACGCCGAGGCTGCGGATCGAAGCAGACTTATTCGCCTCTCGTGTAGTTGGCCGTCAAGTCTGTCAATGGTGCTTGGGAGGCTTTTTCTTGTAAAGTCGGCCAGTGAGTGTTCCTTAGGTATTAGAAGTTGCAGATGTGATCTAATCGTGTCGCGCGCCCTTCTGGCATTTGCTCGAAGTATTCTGAGTGTGGAGATGTTCTCGATCCCCTCGATTTCTATGATTCCGTATGTGTTCAACTGCTGGTTGTCGTTAATGACAGTGTCTATGTAGTTGGATGGAGATTCATTGGTGGAGTGTCCGAGAATTCTGGAGATCTGACTGCGATTAGCTTCCTTGTATGTCGCCAATGATTGCGAAACAATATCTGCTACTGATTCTCGTGCTCTTTTGATCGAGGTGTAGGCGGAGTGTTCTTGACTGTGTAGTTGGCGCCGGACATCCTCCAGGGTGCATTCAAGGTAGTCGAGATTCTGGCCTACAGTGCCGGTGGAGTCTAGAAGGTTCTGGCATGCTGTAAGATCGTCTATGACTTGTTGGAGGTTAGGCGCAGTGAATGACATTTTTGCATCCGTAATAGATAGTGTTAGTTCGGTGAGTCGTTGATTTTATGTATTGCTTCTCTAATGTCGACCCTGATTGATTCAAGTTGAATAATTGAGTTCTGCAGGCTCTGCATCATAACTGTTTCCAGGGAGCCAGTGGAGCAACATTTCCTGGTGGTTGTCTCAATCTCGTTAATTCCTGTTTCAATTTCTGAGGTAAGACAGATTGCATTGTTTAGGGAGTCGATGAGCGTTTGAATCTGGCGGTCGTCCATATGTCGAACTACAGGTAGAATATCTGTATACTGATCAGCTGCGTGCCTTCTGGACGAAGTCGTCGACGGCGGAGCCCTGAGCTGGCTCATGGCGGCGGCGCAGCTTTCGAGAGCTTGGCTGGCGGTACGGACTTGCTGGGCGGCGCTCTCGCCCGTTTGGGAGGGAGCAGTGACGGACTGCAGCTCATCTGCCTTCTGCGATAGGGACTGGGCGGTGGCGCTGGTGCCGGTGCTGAGCCTGGGTGGCGTTGCTGCCGATCTGCTGGGCAGCAGCGACGACGTTGGCGAGGGCGGGCATGGCGGTGCTCCTGTTTCTTGTCTTAGAGGTTGATGACTTGCTGGCAGCCGTCTGCAGAGGCGTTGAGCGCGCTTTCGGCACCGCCGAGGCTGTCGAGTGCCTGGCTGAGCGCGGCGAGCATGCGCTGCTCGTGGTCGGCGTTGTCGCCTTCCAGTCCGGACGTGACGAGGGTGATGGAGTCCTCGGTCTTGGTCTTGAAGCTCGGCGATCTGCGAGAGCTGGTCTCGATCTGCTGCTTGATGGACCTCGACGGTGGCGAGGACATCGGCGAGAGACATAGTGTGGGTACCTTTTCGACACGATGGTAGAGAGAGGGAGATGCTGAGCCTGGTGGAGCGGTGGGTTCTGTCAGCTGATGCGGCTGTACGGGATGACGAGCTGTGGGTTACTCATCGTGGCGCTGTCCCAGACGAGGGCACGGTTGTCCTGCGGTGTCCAGCGCAGGATGGGCTGCTTGAAGGCCTCGCGGGCTGAGGAATGGTCGAGGTGCATGGCCATGCGGATGTCGAAGTTGTTGTCGCCGCCGAGCCCGACCATGGCTTTGAAGGAGGAGTATTTGTTCCACCAGCCCAAGAGGTGGATGCCGGACAGCGGACCGTTGGCGAAGAGCGTCTTGATCTTGCTGGTGTCGCTGCGCCACCGTTCCATGCCGAAGCCGATGACGTAGACCGGCGGCGCGCTGGCGTCGTCGGCTGTGAATGCGGCTCGCTCGACCAGTTCGTCGATGAGTGCGTCTGCCTGATGCTTGTCGACAACGCGGTAGGTGCTGCCGAGCCTGGTGAGTTGGCGCTCGAAGGGACTGCGCACGTTGTTGTGCTCTGGTAAGTGCCAGTTGCTGGTGAGATCGAGGACGATGATCTCGGCGGCCGGCGTGCTGTGCAGGAGGGAGAGTGCAGCGTTGAGCAAGATGGTGTGGCCTGGGCCGGTGCCGAACAGGGCCAGGTTGCGGCCGACGTCGGTGGAGAATTCCGCTGCCAGTGGCGCGACGCCGACGGTGATACGGCGGCCGAGCATGGCGTGCCTGCTCTGCAGGTTCGTCAGGAAGCGTTCGTCGTCGTGAAGGCTGAGGCGGTGTTCGCCTTTCGAAGACCTCTGGTGGGGTGAGGGCGCCTTGGGCCTGCTGCCACCAGGCGGTGCGCAGCTCGGCCAGGATGGCATCGTCGGCGTAGGCGATGGTGGTCTTGCGGTTGGAGGACAGCTCGCCGTAGTCGAGGTTGACGATGGCTTCTCGAGACCTGATGTGGCTGGCAGCATCATTCTTGAGACCGAGCGTGGCGTGAGACTCCGCCAAGGAGTTCTTTAGAGCCAGCCGCACTGGGATCTGAGCGAACAGTGCCTGACCAGTGGTGCCCCCGAGCATGCCGCTACTGCCAATGGTCTGGGAGGCCAGGATGAAGTGGATGCCGCAGGCGCGAAACAACCGGGCACCTTTGATGATGAGATCGCTGGCGGTCGTGGCGACGGTATCTTGGTCGGCGAAGAGCATCTGGAACTCGTCGATGACCACCACGATGCGGGGCATGACGGCCTCGGGATCAGCCAGGCGGTACTGGCGGATGTTCTGCACGCCGGCGGCTTTGAAGGTGGCCATGCGCTGGCGGTAGATGGCGAAGAGATGGCGCAGGACGTTGACGCCGTACTCCCGATCGGCGTCCAGCCCTAGCACGCGGGCATGCGGTAGGAATGAGCCGGTGTGCGGGTCTGGGGCGAAAGCCTGGAGCGTGACGCCCTCTTTGAAGTCGAGCATGTAGAACTCGACCTCGCTGGGGGAGTAGCGCTGGCACAGGGAGTGCACCACGACCGAGATGAGGTTGGACTTGCCCTGCCCGACCGCGCCGGTGATCAGGGCATTGTGGCGCTGGTTGAGCTCGTCGCCGAGCGTGACCTCGATGGTGGACATCCCGTAGGTGCCCACCGCGAAGCTGATGCCATCTCGACTGGACTGCGACCAGAGAGCATCCAGCGGCTGCACCTCACTGAAGGCCACTGGCTCCACCTGCGCATTGGCGACCGCCGAGGCAACGTCTCGGCTAACCGAGATGAGGTCATCGGCACTTTGTGGGTCGAACTGCCCCCGCACTGCCCCGTCATCGTCATAGACCGTAAGCTCATCAACATCGCACAGCTGCGTCAGGTTAAGAATCTCCTCGTTGACCTTGAGCTTTCATGGAGTGGATGAGAAAAGTAACACCAGCAGCCGGGCCAGCCTTGAGCAGAACGGTGAGCTTGTCCTTGACCTCGTCACTTAGCAGGTCATAGATCGTCGAGAGGACCACCAACTTGAAGCCCTCTACCTTGGGTGAGAGCCGCTGGCGGAAGTCCAGCAGACTCTCCGTGCGGCCCTGGATGACGTTGAGCACTGAGCGCACATGCTCGTGCAGGTACTTGATGGTCTCGTTCAGCTCCTGAAGGTCGTTGATGTGGCGCAGGATCTTCTCCCCGCCACTGTTGACCTCTTGGAACGGCGCCGCGATGCCCCTGAGCGCGTCGTCGAAGACGAGCACCTCCAACTGCCCTGGCGCCGTGTGGGCCAGCGCATTGGCGATGGCGAACTGGGCAAACTGTACCGAGTCGGCCCGGTCATAATCGTCGATCCAGATGTGACTACGACCGATAAAGTCCAGGTGGCCGCCTCGGAGTCGCAACTGGTCAGCAACACGTGTATCCATGGTGGTAATTCCTTAATACTGCTTAGTTAGATTCAATGTCCGCTTTCATCTCGCGCAACTGATCCTCAAGTACCTTGATCTCGACGGCACCAAGTGACCGCGCGCGCCCCTGAGCGGCCCGAGCCTGCTTCTGTGTTTCATAAGCATCGCGGCATGCTTTCTCGTACTTTTCAAGTTCCTGTTGATGGCTGGTTGATGATGCGATGTAGATCATTACTCCACTTAGTGGTACAAGTAGTCCTACATACAAAGATGTATCTTCTAATGAATAGGCTGTGATGGCGATAAGGGCTGCGATAGCAAGAGCCCTAATAAGAAAAGCTACGCCCTAGCGGCTCGCCAGGCCTCAGGTTGTCAGTATTGGGGAGCTCGTCGCTTGGGGAATTCTTGATTGCAGTGATGCGTTGTTCGATGAGCTCGAGGCGGCCGATGTGTGCCTCAATGAAGCTCGATAGCTTCGACAGTAGGTGTGACCGAATATTCTGGTTGACGATGTGGTTGCGCATGCTACGGAAGTCGTTCAAGGAGTTGACAACGTCACTCTCTTTGAGTCGCTTCTCTTCGTAAGCGCGAGTAATTTTCATCGACGCCGAAGTGGAAGTGCAGGCACTTTGCTTCTAGGGCTGCATAACATGACTGGTAGACCTTGTGTAGGAGAATATCGTCGTCGATTTCTGCCCCGACTTTCAGGGCGATCAGGCAGATGTCGACTGCCTTGTCGTACTCCCTGAGTATTGTGTATGATATTGCCGCCCGCCATGCAATGTCGCAAAATGTAAATGGGTTGGCTTCTTGGAGAGCGCGAAGAAAGCATTCGATGGCATTGGTGTGCTGCCCGATTGCCGCGAAACAGACTCCGCGGGCGAAATTGACGTCGGCAACGTACTCCTTCTCCAGATCGAGGACATACGATTCGTCGGCGTAGTCCTTGGCCTTTCGGTACGTTTGCCGCTTCTCTCTGTCACTACCCCATGCGTCGGCAAGCTCTACCCACGCTGACACGACGTAGCATTGTGGGTTGTCGTTCTCTGCATTGCGGGCTTTCGTGGCTGCAATCTTGGCGGGACCGTTGTCGCCAACGAAGTAGTACTTCCATGACTCGTTGATCCAGTCAGTCTTCTTTTCGGACTTGATGGCTTTCGGTACCTGCTTTAGCGACTCGTCATAGGTGTGCCGTGACTCGTCGCTCTGAAATACTTGAATCGCCTTCTCGATGAGCCTAAGCTTCTCATTCGCTTCCTCGCCTTCTCGCCCACTGCGTACTCCGAGCGTTCGCCACTGGCGCTGAACCTTCTTGAGATCCTTGAGAATTTTTTGGGTTGAATCTTCTCTGTGGAGTGCGAACTCTTCGTAGTAGTCGACCACGGCGTCCGTCTGCTCATATGCCATCTCTAGGGTTCCTAACTCAACGATTCGGGATTCGGAGAGGAAAGCGAAGCGAGCGGTAGGCGAATCGTTGCGCACAGGCGCCGGTGCTGTCCTGGCTCGCATTCGCTTGGCGAAACCGAGATTAGTGAGACCGTGGCGTAATAGACCAGTCTGAGTGTTAAGACTGAGAAGTAAGACCTACCGAGAGGGTCTGGTGTGTGGTATCGCGCCTGCGTTGTGGAGGGCAAGCGTCGCTGCTAGTGAGGTAGCACAAGTGGTGCCTGTCGATATAGTCGGAAACCTCAGAGTACGTAGCGACTGTCGTCAATTGAGTACGTGTGCCAAAGGGTGCTGGCGTGATACCTCGTCTCACAATGTGGTCAATCGATGGAGTGGTATAAATTGATCTGTATCAAAGTGTGGTGTTGAGTCGTCAATCATTGAAGTGTCTTCCTGAGAGTTATTTGGCTTCATTCTCAGGGAAGGTCTCGCCTGGTGCGCCTGAAAGGTTGACGAAAGTTTGCTGATTCGCCTGGTGGGGGTGTTGACGTCTTCGTGCCGTAACTAATCTGTCTGCTGGTGCTGGCCAGCTGCGTCGGCTGGCTTCGTTGTTGAATCATGCGTAGTGATGAGGAGATCGATGTGGATCAGGCGTGCTCGATCATTGTGGTTGACGACCACGACATCATTGCCAAGGGCTGCCGCCTGCTGTTTGAGGATGCCGGACTGCCGTGGTCAGTGCGCTGGTACGCCAGCCTGCATGATGTGGAGTGGCCCGATGGCCGGGCGCTGGTGATCCTGGATCTGCGGTTGGAGGACGGCTCCACGCCGACGCAGAACCTGCACGAGATCGAGCAGCGCGGCCTGCCCGTCATCGCCTATACATCAGCGGAGAGCCCGATCCTGGTGCGTGAGGCGATTGCCGGGGGAGTGCTGGCGATCGTGCGTAAGTCCGGGCCGTCGAGTGACCTGGTGCTGGCGATCCAGGACGCGCTGGACGGCAGGCCGAGCGCGAGCTTGGACTGGGCGGCAGCGCTGGATGCTGATGAGGACTTCGTTGTCGACTACCTGGCGCCGATAGAGGCTGACGTGCTGGCGCACTACGCAGAGGGTGAGAAGTCTGAGACGGTGGCTCACATCCTGAGCCTGTCGAAGAACACCGTCAACACCTACGTGGCGCGCATCCGGGACAAGTACCGCGCTGCTGGGCGCCCGGCGGATACCCGCGTCGACCTCTTTCGCCGGGCGGCTGAGGACGGGCTGGTGAGCTACTATGACTGACCGGCTCGGCGGGGACGCTGAGCGAGTCAGTTCCCCAGGTGAGTATCAGTTGCATGTGCGCCGTCTGGTGGCATTATTCGCCGGCCTTGGCGTTCTGGAGATTGGCATCCTGTCGGGTCCAACGATCTACTTGACCGAGGGTGTGAAGCCGATTGTGGCCGCCCTACTCCTGGCGCCGATAGTGGTGCTGGCAGTGGTGATAGCCGGCGTGGCGGCGGGCGCGATCTATTTGCGCCGCTGTGGGCGGCCTTGGCGAGACTTGCTGCGTAGAGCCGATCGGTTGCTCGCCGGCCTGCTCACGGCGCTTCTCGGTGTCTATGTTGCCGTTGCGTGTGTCCTTGCTGCGACCCGGCTACTTCCGATTGCGGCGCCGGGTGACGCGCTGGCGCGGATGCACCCGATGCTGGGGTGGTACTTCGTCATCGCTGCGGCTGCTGCTGTGGTGCTGACGCGGCGGTGGCGCTTCACGTTCGTGGTGGCGCTGGCGCCGCTGCTGGTCATGGTCAATGCCACGGCGATTGGTGAGTTGCAGTTCGTCTCGGTGGAAGACGTCATGCTCGATATGGCAACCAACCTGGCCACCATCGGCGCACTGACCTGGCTCCTCCGACTGGCGGAGACCTCGGACGCCAGCGGTGCCCAGCAGCGTGCACAGGCCGTGGAGCTTGGCTGCGCGGCAGGCCAGCACTCGAGCCCAGCATGAGGCCAACAGTTTCATCCACGATCACATCCTCTCGGCCTTGATCGCCGTCGCCAACGGCCTGCCCGACCGGGCCGCCCTCCGCAATAGCGCCCGTCAGGCGCTTGACTCACTCAGCACTAGCACGACGGTAACCAGCCCGGTTGCTGCCAGGACACTACTCAACGACGTTGCCGGACGGGTTGGCGTCATGGCTGGCGATATCCGTAACGACGTCGTTCTCGCCCGCGAGCACGAGATACCGCCCGAGGTAGCGCAGGCGATCACTGAGGCCACGCTGGAGGCCGTGCGCAACTCACTGCGCCACGCTGGTGGCGACGATGCTGCGGTGACGCGCACGGTGACTCTTGCCAGCGATGCCTGTGGTGTCAGCATCGAGGTGAATGACGACGGATGCGGCTTCGACCCAGTTGTGGTCGGGCGCGGTAGGCACGGCGTGTCTGGCTCGATCATCGCTCGTATGCACGACGTCGGCGGCCGTGCGACCGTTGACTCAGCACCGGGGGAAGGCGTCTGCGTCACCTTGCGGTGGCGACCTCTCCTGGATTCGGCCGATCAACAGCCACCGGGATGCGAAGCCGCCGCCCAGAGCGAAGCAGCCAGCTGGGAACGCTTGCTGTCTGCCTCCATGGAGTCCACTGGTGCCCGTGCTATCGCTGCAGGGCTTGTCGGTGTTCATGTCGTCATGGTCGCCTACGAATGCGCCGCGCACAGTTACTGGCACTGGCCTCCAGCTGCGCTGAGCTTCATCGCACTGCTGCTCCCTGCAGCCCTTCTGCTGAGGAAATGGCCGAATGCCCTGCTTCCGCGCTGGGTGGCGAAATCAACCGTCATCGTCATCGCTGCGGTCAACTTTCTCGTGCTCCCGCAGATCGTCACCATCGGCTGGCCCGGCTACGCATCGTGGTGCACTGGCGCCGGCAACGACCTGAGCTGTGGCCTGCTGATGCGCGGACGCCCCGTGTATGCCTGGGCAGGCAGCGCAGCCACGACACTGGCCACCGCCTACTGGGTCATCTCCACCGGGCGGCCACTCTTCATGATCTTCACCTACATGCTCGGCCACTACTTCACCCTCGCCAGCTGGCACGGTGTCGCCCACCTGTCCACCCGAGCCACCACACAGATCGCCGCCACCCAGCGGGAAACCGCCCGGCTCCAGGCGCAGCAGCGCGCCCACGAAGAAGCCGACCGCATCATGACCAGCCGCATGGCATCCGTCCGCCAACGCGTCACGGACCTTCTGACCCAGATCGCCAACGGCAAAGCACCAACGCCGAAGCTGCGCAGCCAGGCCTACCTGCTCGAGGCCGAGCTGCGCGACGAGATCCGCGCCCCGTTCTTCACCGGCACCAGCATCGTGACGAGTGCTCAGGCAGCCCGACGACGCGGCACCGAAGTCATCCTCCTGGACGACTCCGGCGACAACACCACCATCGACGACCGTGCGCGGGCCAATGCGGTCAACTACGTCACCAAGCTCCTCGACCTCACCCAGAGCCACCGCGTTGTCATCCGCCTCAACCCACCCAGGCGCCCCACACTCCTGACCATCGTCACCGATGACACTCGATACCGACTCGACCGGCAGGGAGAATTGATAGACTGAAGGAATGGGAGCCCCGGTGATTTGATCCTGAGTGCCTCGGCGGGACTCGAACCCGCACGCCCGTAGGCAGCGACTTTTAAGGTCGCGGTGTCTACCGATTCCACCACGGAGGCGAGAGCGCCCCAATATGTGAACAAAAGGGGCGACAGTACCCCCACTGGGATTCGAACCCAGGACCTTGTGCTTATCAGGGCACGATACGAGGTATAAAGCTCGCTGCTCTAACCGCTGAGCTATGGGGGCGCGGCCACGACATCGACGGCATCGAGGGAGGCCGACGCTGCCGGCACCGGAGGGGGCCGGCAGCGCGGAAGTAGGTTACCCCAGATGGTGGCCGCGTCGGTCGTTTTCCCCACTGTGTTCCGTCAGGCATGCCCTCGCACAGGCTCTGTGGTCCTCCGGGTCCGCCAGGTCTGAGGAACTGCCCTCCCTGCCGCTAGCCTGGTCGCATGAGTCACACTCCTGCCCCCGCATCCCCTGAGGTCGGACCCGGGCCGGCACGCAGCACGTCGGAAGGCCACCTGACCGTCGGTGACGTCGTCGCCCTCGTGGAGGCCGCCGCACCTCCCGGCCTGGCCGCCTCCTGGGACTCCAACGGGCTCATCTGCGGCGACCCCGCCGAGGCGGTGCGCAGCATCCTCCTGGCCGTCGACCCGGTGACAGCCGTCGTCGAGGAGGCCATCGACGCCGGCGTCGACATGGTCATCACCCACCACCCCCTCTACCTGCGCGGAACCGACCACGTCGCGGCCACCGACCCCAAGGGCCGCACCGTCCACCGCCTCATCCGGGCCGGCATCGCACTGCTCAACGCCCACACCAGCCTCGACGCCGCCCACGGGGGAGTGGCTGACGCCCTGGCCGAGCGCGTTGGGCTGGCCTCCACCGTTCCCCTCGAGCCCGACCCGACCTCCCCGGACCAGGGCATCGGACGGATCGGTGCGCTCCCACAGCCTGTCACTCTGCGCCGGCTCGCCGACGACGTCGCCTCAGCCCTGCCCGACTCCGCCCCCGGCCTCCTCGTGGGCGGGGACCTGGACGCCGTCGTCGAACGCGTCGCCGTCTCAGGTGGAGCGGGCGACTCTCTCCTGCAACGGGCCCGGCAGGCCGGAGCCGACGTGTTCCTCACCGCCGACCTGCGCCACCACCCCGCTTCCGAGCACCTGGAGGACGGCCGCCCCTACCTCCTGTGCGGCACCCACTGGGCCACCGAGTGGGTCGGCCTGGAGCCCCTGGCCCGCAGGCTCACTGAAGGTGCCCACGTCTGCGGAGCCTCGCTGTCCGTCCAGGTCTCCCGTATTGTCACGGACCCGTGGGCGCTGCGCCTGCCCACCGGACCTGACCGGGCATGAGAGGATTCGCAGCAACAACGTGTACGTACCTGAAGGAGCACCCGCCGTGACAAGCGCCCCCATCGCCCAGCAGCGCCTTCTCATCGACCTGCAGGACCTCGACTCCCGCCTGGCACGGCTGCGTCACGAGCGCAAGCACCTTCCGGTCCTCACCCGCATCGAGGCAGTCATTGAGCGCCTCAAAGTCAACAAGCGCGCAGCCATCCAGGCCGAGGCCACCCTCGACGAAGCCAAGAAGCAGGCCACCCGTAGTGAGGACGAGGTTGGTCAGGTTGTGCGCCGGGCTGAGGTGCTGCGTGAGCGCCTCCACTCCGGAACCAGCGCGGCCCGCGACCTCTCCGCCATCCAGGGGGAGATCGACCAGCTCGGCCAACGCCAGTCAGCCTTGGAGGAGGCGCAGATCCTGGCGATGGAGGCGCTCGACTCCGCCCGGCAGGAGGCAGAGCGCCTCAGCCAGGAGGAGTCGGAGATCCGTGCGGCAGGCCGTGAGCTCACCGCCAAGCGTGATGCCGAGTTCGCCCGACTCGATGAGGAGATCGACTCCCTGGAGAATCAGCGGGCAGACTTGGCTGGGACCATTGAGGCACCTCTCCTGGCCGACTATGAGGCCGTCCGCACCTCCACCGGTGGGCTCGGCGCCGTTGCCATGAGGGGCCGCACTGTTGAGGGCGGCGCCGTCGAGATCAGCCCCCAGGAGCTGGCCCGTATTGTGGCCGCCCCGGCCGAGGAAGTCATCCACGCCGAGGAGAACGACGTCATCATCGTGCGTATGGATATCTGACGGCGGCCGCGTCTGAAGTCGGCCGTCACCGGCTTCAGCGAGTCACCAGGGTAAGTACCCGTCGCCCCTGCCGGTCCGGCTCGCAGACCTCGACGTCGTCGATGCCCTCCAGGCCCCGGGCGACACTCGCAACGTCATCCACCTGTGCGTGCTCAGGCACGGATTCGGCGGCGACGGCTCTGAGGAGCTCTCCGGTGAGCAGTCCGCGAGCGTGCTTGGCCATGTGGGAGACCACCTTGCGCGAACCGTTGTCGGCGGTGCGCACCACGCGCACGCTGACGACCTCAACGCCGTCGCGCGCGGACGGCTTCCACGCGGCCGCATAGTCCGCCGACCGGCAGTCCACCACCAGTCCCTGCGCAGCCATCTCAGTGAGCGACGACGCCAGGTGCTGCTTCCAGAACGCAGGCAGGCGTCCCGGCCCGGGCAGGGACGTGCCCATCGACAGGCGGTGGTCGGGTACCAGGTCAGTGGGGGACAGGATGCCCCACAGTCCCGAGAGAACCACACAGTGGCGCTCCAGAGCAGCCCGGCCGGCCGCCTCCTCGGCGATCGAGTCGAGCCGGGCGGCCTCGTACAGGACCCCGGTGAACAGCTGATGGGCGGGGACACAGGGTGAGGTCTCCAGCACTAGGTTCGTTCCCACCTGCTCGGCGCTGCGCGGCCCCAGCCCCAGGACGGAGGCCGCCTCATCGCTCCGGCTCACCTCAGCCAGCGCGGACATCACCTCGCGGCGCGCAGCAGTGAGCCTGTCCGCGTCCAGGAGCGAGTCAAGATCCAGTGATGGTCCACTGGTAGGAGCAGTCTTTCCCTCAGAGGGAGGAAGCAGGATGAGCACCTGCACATGATAGGCGGCTCCCGGGAAGTCAGGGTCCCGACGGCGGATGCGTCCCCGTGCTGTTGCACCACGGCGCTACACTAACCCGTGCGGACGAGCCGACCGGGCGGCCGCGGTACCGCCACCGCCTTCATAACGGTGGCGGGCTGAGGAACGTCCGGGCTCCACAGAGCAGGGCGGTGGCTAACGGCCACCCGGGGTGACCCGCGGGACAGTGCCACAGAGAGCAGACCGCCCATCGGATACCGGTGGGTAAGGGTGAAAGGGTGGGGTAAGAGCCCACCAGCGCGGCGGGTGACCGTCGCGGCTCGGTAAACCCCGCCCGGAGCAAGACCGCACAGCTGGCGCTTGAAGGCTGCTCGCCCGAGTCAGCGGGTAGGTCGCATGAGGCTGCTGGCAACAGCGGTCCAAGATGAATGGTCGCCACCGCCCAGGCCGGTAACGGCGGGCGGCAACAGAACCCGGCGTACAGGTCGGCTCGTCCGCACGGGAGAACGTGTGGAAACGGCTGTGGCCCGCCAGGATGATCCTGGCGGGCCACAGCCGACACGTGGTCAGAGGCGAGTAGCGCGTTTACTTCGCCGCCACGTAGACCTCATTCTTGTTGTCCACCTGAGAGAAAGCGCTCACCGCGAAGGCGCCCTTCTTCTCATTGGCGGCGGACTCGTCAACGAGGAAGACGAAATCGCCCTTCGCCTTGCCTCCGTCGCGGGGCATGCTCTGGCGGCTGAAGAGTGACTCCCCGCCGATAAGCAGCTCCGATTCTGCCGTGTTTCCGTCGTGGGTGAAACCGATCTTCAGATCGTACCCATCGAACTGTCCTTGACCGTGGTAGGTGATCTCAACGGGAACGCGAATATACACCTTGCCAGCAGGGGGCTCCTTGTAGCTGTACTGGTTCGTGGCAGCCTTGATGGACTCAGTGGCGTTCCACTCGACATCCCCGAAGGTGACGTCCACTGATGCCTTAGGGTCGTCGTCGTACTTGCCTGCATTCAGGGTGATTGCACCGGCCTTGGGGTCGATGGGGTCCTTCTCGCTTGAGCCGGGGCCATTACTGCCCGACTTGCCGGTCTTCTTCGGATCCGGGCTGTCGGTCTCGTCAGAGTCACTCGACTTCTTGTCGGAGTCGGGGGCGGACTTCTTCTGGTGGTTCGGCTCCGAGCTTGAGGTGCTGTCCGCCTTGTTGTCGGACTCACTGGAATCGCCCTTGAACAAGAAGATGCCACCGATGACCAGAACGACCACGACGACTGCAGCAATACCGGTCCAGAACCACCACTGCTGAGTCAGCGGCTTGGAGCCATTGCCGGAGCCGGCCGGAGCGGCGGCATTGGGCTGCCACCCGCCGGTGGGAGGCTGCATGCCTCCGGCAGCCCCCTGGGGCTGGAAGGGCGTGGGCGACTGGGCGTAGTCCATGTTGGCCGCGTAAGGGCTGCCCCCCAGTTGCGGGAGCGCCGGCATAGTCTCCTGAGGGAGCGGATGCCGACATGCCTGTCGGGTCGGCAACCGGTGAGGCAGTGCCCAACGAGGCCGTCGGGGCGGTCGACACCGCCTGGGTCGGAGCCCATGCCGGATCTGTCTCGGTGGTGTCACCTGCGGCCGAGGCAGCGGAGGCGCTGGAGGCGGCAGAGTCATCGACCCAGATCTGCCAGCCCTCAGGAGCCGGTCCCCAGGCCGGGTCGGGCTGCCAGCCTGCAGGCGGTTCGAAGCCCTCGGGTGGCGCGGGCCAGTTCGGCGGTGGATTGAAGCGCAAAGCCATGAGAACCTCCGGGAGGAAATAAACAGGGAGAAACCCGCATGGGCTTCCTGGGCAGAATAGAGATGTCCGCTACCCAAGGACCCTACGTCGTCACCTTATCGCGAGGCAACGTGACGCCGCTCGACCGTCCTGGATGTGGATGGGTAGCCATACCCAATGCCTCACCCAATGCCTCAAGGCAGGGTGAGCACGTCGGCGCCGTCCTCGGTCACCACGAGCGTGTGCTCGAACTGCGCAGTACGGGAACGGTCCTTAGTGACCACCGTCCAGCCGTCGTCCCACTGCTCCCACTCGATGCCACCCAGGGTGAGCATCGGCTCGATGGTGAACACCATGCCCGTCTCGATGACGTCGTCGTGCAGGGGAGCGGCGTCGTAGTGGGGGATGATGAGGCCGGAGTGGAACGCCTCGCCGACGCCGTGTCCGGTGTAGTCGCGCACCACCCCGTAGTCGAAGCGCTTGGCGTAGGCCTCGATGACGCGGCCGATGACATTGACCTCGCGACCCGGCTTGACGGCCTTGATGCCCCGCTCCATCGCGGTGCGGGTGCGCTCGATGAGCAGCTCCGTCTCGCGATCGACCTCGCCGACGGCGTAGGTGGCGTTCGTGTCGCCGTGGACCCCGCCGATGTAGGCGGTGACGTCAAGATTGATGAGGTCTCCCTCGTTCAAGCGGGTCGAGTCCGGGATGCCGTGGCAGATGACCTCGTTGATGGAGGTGCAGATCGACTTGGGGAAACCCATGTAGCCCAAGCATGAGGGGTAGGCGCCGTGGTCGCACAGGTACTCGTGGGCAATCCGGTCGAGCTCGTCGGTGCTCACCCCCGGGGCGATCGCCGTGGCAGCCTCGGCCAGGGCGCGGGCGGCCAGTCGCCCCGCGACCCTGATCCGCTCGATCGTCTCGGCATCCTTGATCTCCGAGGCGGTCACGCGCTCGGGGCCGTCGTGGAACATGTACTCGGGGCGTGCGATGGAAGCAGGCACATGACGCTCAGGACTGAGCGTCCCGGGAGTCAGCGTGCCACGCGGCGCGCGGTCGGCCAGCGAGGCCGAGGACGCAGGGGAAGCCGAAGAAGTCATGGTCGTAAGCATAGAAGGAGGCATCCGGTTCGCGGGACCTTCCCTCCGGCCAGTGGTTCAGGGTCTCCGCCATGACGCTGTGGGTCTTGTCACGGTCAGAAGCCGTCAGGAGCCTGAACCAGTGCTTCTCCGCGGGAAGGACTCCTCGCGTACCGCGGTCCCGTAGTCGGCGGCCGCCTGCCTGAGGGCCTCGCCGACTTGTCCGAACTGGTGGGCGAGCGCGGAGACCAGTCCGTCATCCCGGCCATGTCCGTCCACACCAGGACCTGACCGTCGCAGCGCGCGCCAGCGCCGATACCGATCGTGGGGATCGTGAGCGACTCGGTGACGCGCGCGGCCAGGGGCTCGGGCACCATCTCCAGGACCAGGGCGACCGCCCCCGCTTCGGCCAGTGCTTGCGCGTCGGCCAGCAGCACGTCAGCGGCCTCGCCACGGCCCTGAACCCGGAAGCCGCCGAGCATGTTGACGCTCTGTGGAGTAAAACCCCAGGTGCCCCACCACCGGAATGCCCGCCTGGGCCAGTGCCCTCACGCTGGCTGCCCGGGGCTGCCGCCCTCGAGCTTGACGGCGTTGGCCCCGGCCTTCATGAGACGTACCGCGCTGGCCAGTGCCTGCTCCGGACCGGCCTCGTACGTGCCGAAGGGGAGGTCGGCCACAACCAGGGCGCGCCTGGTCGCTCTGGCCACCGAGCGGGTGGCCACTACCATCTCGTCAAGCTCCACCGGCAGCGTGGAGTCATGCCCCAGCATGACGTTGCCGATGGAGTCGCCCACCAGCAGCAGGTCGGTTCCCGCGGCATCCAGGATCTGGGCGGTCACGGCGTCGTAGGCGGTGAGCATGACCAGCTTGGTGCCGTCCTTCTTGGCAGCCGCCAGGTGATGAACGCGCACGGGCTTACCGCCTGCGACGGCGGGAGCGGACGTACCGTAAGGGGACTCGGGTGTAGCCATGGCATGAGGCTACCCGAGGTGTTGCAGTGCGCCTGCGCGTCGGACGGGCCACTGACCTTCCTCTGACCTCCTTCGCCGTGGGCGTTGTCCGAAACCTGCCTGACGCACCCGCGCACTAGGCTGGACCAAGCAGAACGTCTCAGGCGCAAGAACGCCGGCCACGCCGTCGGCCCGCTGCCGCACCCCACGCTGAGGAGGCACCATGGACAAGCAGCAGGAGTACGTGCTCCGAGCCATCGAGGAACGCGACATCAGCTTCATCCGCCTGTGGTTCACCGACGTCTCCGGACAGCTCAAGTCCGTGGCCATCGCACCGGCCGAGGTCGAGAGCGCCTTCGAGGAGGGCATCGGCTTCGACGGATCGGCGATCGAGGGACTGACGCGCGTCTTCGAGTCCGACATGCTCCTGGCCCCCGACCCCTCCACCTTCCAGATGCTGCCCTGGCGGGACGGGGACAACGGCGTGGCCCGCATGTTCTGCGATGTCCTCACGCCCGACGGCGAGCCCGCCCGCACCGACCCGCGCTCCGTGCTCGAGCGTCAGCTAGCTCGGGTCGCCGAGGCCGGCTTCACCTGCTACATCCACCCGGAGATCGAGTTCTACCTGGTCAACCGTGACGCCGACGGGCGCATCCGCCCCACTGACGACGCCGGCTACTTCGACCACGTGCCCGGGGGCACCGCCCACGACTTCCGCCGCCACGCCATCCTCATGCTCGAGCAGATGGGGATCTCGGTGCAGTTCTCCCACCATGAGGGTGGCCCGGGCCAGAACGAGATCGATTTGCGCTTCGCCGACGCCCTGTCGATGGCGGACAACATCATGACCTTCCGCGCCGTCGTGGAGGAGGTGGCCCTCAAGGAGGGCTGCCTGGCGACCTTCATGCCCAAGCCCTTCCCCAACGAGTTCGGCTCGGGCATGCACACCCACTTCTCCCTGTTCGAGGGTGACCGCAACGCCTTCTTTGACCCCTCCGGCCAGTACCAGCTCTCCGCCACCGGTCGCTCCTTCATCGCCGGCCTGCTGCACCACGCCTCGGAGATCACGGCTGTCACCAACCAGCACGTCAACTCCTACAAGCGCCTGTGGGGAGGGGATGAGGCCCCCAGCTACGTGTGCTGGGGCCACAACAACCGCTCCGCCCTGGTGCGCGTGCCCATGCACAAGCCCGGCAAGGCCCAGTCCGCGCGCGTGGAGTTCCGCGGCATCGACTCCTCGGCCAACCCCTACCTGGCTTACGCGGTCATCCTGGCAGCGGGGCTCAAGGGCATCGAGGAGGGCTACGAGCTTCCCCCCGAGGCCGAGGACGACGTGTGGGCACTGTCCGAGATGGAGCGCAAGGCCCTGGGGATCCACGCCCTGCCCACCTCCCTCAAGAGCGCGGTGGCCGCCATGGAGCGCTCCGACCTGGTGGCTGACACCTTTGGTGAGGACACCTTCGAGTTCTTCCTGCGCAACAAGCGCCGCGAGTACCTGGCCTACGACGCCCAGGTCACCGACTTCGAGATCAGCCAGTTCTTCCCGCGAGCCTGAGCACAGCGGGAGATAGCCGTGAAGACCGCAGCGAGAGCGCGCCGATCGGATCACCCTCCGGCACAGCTCCTCGCCCAGGACCCCTGCTGCTGCGGGCCGGATTCCACGACGCCGCTCGTGCCGGAAGGCTTCTGGGCGACCCGGCGCTGCTGCCCTTCCTTTTGGACGATCCTCAGAGCGACGATGTCGGCGAAGAGGGTGTCATCCCCGGCGGATTCGCCTCAGCGGACCGCTCCAGGCGGCCGGGCGGCCGACCTGCCGAGGTGCGGCTCGGACCGGCGCGTGAGGAGCTCATCGACTCCCTGGCTCTCACCTCGGATCCTGACATGGCTCTGCTCAGCCTTGTCCGGCTCGCCGAGGCCGCGGCCACGGCCGAATCGGGCCACCTGGCTTCGGCGGGTGGTGTCGAGGCAGGGTGCACGACGAGGCCGGCAGTACTTCTGCGGAGCGTCATGAGCGAACCGGCCGCAGGGCCGCGTGAGCACAGACGCCGCCTGCTGGCGGTCCTGGGCGCCTCGCAGGCCCTGGGCGACTTCCTCGTGGCCCATCCCGAGCACCTCACCGCGCTCGCGCCTGACAGGGCGTGGGACGCTCCGCAGGAGCCCAGCGCCGGTGAGGCGCTGCGACGGGCGGTGGGCGACGTGCTGGGGCGGGCCGCCCCCGTGGATGTGGCCCCCTCGGACAGCGATAAGGGACCCTCGCAGCCGGGAGACGCTGCCGTCGGCCGGGCGACCGCGGCGCTGCGACGCGCCTACCGGGACCGGCTCACGGCGATCGTCGCCGATGACCTCACCAGCGCCGACCCGATCGAGCACGTCCCCACCGTGTGCCGCCGCATGACCGCTCTGGCCGACGCCGCCCTGGACGCGGCCCTGCTTGTCGCCCGTGCCGCCGTCGGACCGCGGGCCGATGAGGTGGCCCTCGCCGTGATCGCCATGGGAAAGACGGGGGCCCGAGAGCTGAACTACGTCTCGGACGTCGACGTCGTCTACGTCGTCGGTCCCGCCCACGATCCACATGACGTTCAGGAGCCGATCAGCGAGGAGCAGCTCGTGGAGGTCGGCACGCACCTGGCCACCGAGCTCGCCCACGTGGTCTCCGCCACCGCGCCCGAGCCGCCCCTGTGGCCACTGGACACGGCGCTACGGCCTGAGGGCAAGGATGGTGCGCTCGTGCGCACTCTCGATTCCCACCTGGCCTACTACCGCAGATGGGCCGCCTCCTGGGAGTTCCAGGCCCTGCTCAAGGCCAGGGCCTGCGCCGGGGACCTCGAGGTCGGCGCCCGCTACGAGCAGGGCGTCGCACCCTATGTGTGGGAGGCCAGCCGACGGGAGAACTTCGTCGAGGACGCCCGGGCCATGCGGCGCCGGGTGGAGAAGGAGTCCGTGCCACGCGGCGGAGTGGACCGGCGTATCAAGCTGGGCCCTGGGGGACTGCGGGACGTCGAGTTCACCGTCCAGCTCCTCCAGCTCGTCCATGGCCGTTCCGACGAGAGTCTGCGCGTGCGCGGCACCCTGGAGGCCCTCGACGCTCTCAGCGCGGGCGGATACGTCAGCCGCACCGATGCCGCGGCCTTGAGCGGCTGCTACAAGGCCCTGCGGCTGCTGGAGCATCGCAGCCAGCTCTTCCGGCTGCGCCGCACCCACAACCTTCCTGACAAGGAGGAGGATCTGCGCCGCATCGAGCGGGGCGTCAGCAACTGCCTGGGCCACGCAGACAGCCTCTGGGAGGACTTCAAGGACCTGCGCCGGCGGGTGCGGGCCCTCCACCAGGAGATCTACTACCGTCCCCTGCTGGCCTTCGCGGCCGCCCTCAGCGCCGATGAGATGGCTCTGAGTCCTCAGGCGGCGCGCGAGCGTCTTGCCGCCGTCGGCTACGCGGACCCCGACGGCGCCCTGCGCCACATCCAGGCCCTCACCGAGGGGGTCAGTCGTCGCGCCGCGATCCAGCGCCAGCTGTTGCCGGTCATCATCGGCTGGATCGGTGAGGGGGCCGACCCCGACTTCGGTCTGCTCTCCTTCCGGCGGCTGTCTGAGGCCATTGGGGGCTCGCACTGGTACCTGGCCATGCTGCGGGACTCCCCGGTGGCGGCACGCAGACTGTGCCAGGTCCTCTCCAGCGCACACTGGGCCACTGAACGCCTCGCGGAGTTCCCCGAGTCCATCGCCTGGCTCGACGACGACGGCGAGCTCGCCCCCCGCCGATCCGGTGCCCTGGCGGAGGAGATCGCCGCCGTCCTGCGCCGCCGCAGCCTGACCGGCCCCGATGACGCTGCTCTTACCGAGCAGGCACTCGAGGCGGTCCAGGCGATCCTGAGAGTGCGCGCCCGTGAGGAAGTGCGTGCCTCACTGGCGGACTGCCTGGACGGTATCGACCCCTGAACGCACCGCCTCCATCCTCTCCGACGCCACCGACGCGGTCCTGGAGGGGGCACTGACCGTGGCCACCGGTCTGGTCATCGCCCAGCGCGACGGGGTGGAGGCAGTCTCCGCGGGGCCCGACGCAGGCGGGTGCTGGCAGGCCGCCCGCGCCCGCCACGCCATCATCGCCATGGGGCGCCTGGGAGGTCGCGAGATCGGGTACGCCTCCGACGCGGACGTCCTCTTCGTGCACCAGGTCCGTGACGGGGCGGGGAGGAGGCCGCCGCACAAGAGGCCGAGGCCGTCGCCAAGCAGGTCATGGGACTTCTGGCCTCAGCGCTCCCGCACCCCCTTGAGGTGGACTGCGGCCTGCGGCCGGAGGGCCGCAACGGTGTCATGAGCCGCTCGCTGGACGCCTACCGCGAGTACTACGGCCGCTGGTCCGCCCTGTGGGAGCGCCAGGCGCTGTTGCGCGCCCGTCCCTGCAGCGGAGACCGCGAACTGGGCCGGCGCTTCGAGGAGCTCGTCAACCCGTTGCGCTGGGCGCAGAAGGGACTGGCGCCCCAGGACCTGCGGGAGATCCGCAGGATCAAGGCGCGGGTGGAGGCCGAGCGCCTGCCCCGGGGCATCAACCCGGCTCGCCATCTCAAGCTCGGCCCCGGGGGGCTCAGTGACGTGGAATGGAGCGCCCAAGTGCTTCAGCTCGCCCACGCCGGCCGGATACCTCAGCTTCGGACCACCTCGACCGTCGGCGCGCTCCAGGCCGCGGTTCAGGCGGGGGTCCTGAGCGCGGACGACGGAGGAGAGCTGATCGCGGCGTGGATCCTGGCCAGCCGCCTGCGCTCGGCGATTGTCCTGGGAACCGGACGCGCCTCGGGGCCGCGCTCCCAGGTCCTCCCCATCCAGATTCGGGAGATCCGCCTGGTGGGGCGCCTCATCGGCCTCAGTGCGGGCAGGGAGCGAGAGCTCGAGGATCTCTACCGCCGCAGTGCCCGCCACGCGCGCTCAGTGGCCGAGCGCATTGTCTTCGCCGACGCCGCCGCCCACGGCTCGACCGTCTCGGCGCCGTCGAGCACTGCGTCGGCGGCTCAGCCGCACAGCCTGAAGTCGCCGTCGCGTTCATCAGGAACGTCCCGGAGCCCTCGCGCACAGTCCCGTCGGGATTCCGGGACGGCAGCCTTCAAGAGCACCAGTTCCAAGGGCTCCAGGCGGGTGAACCGCCCCCGTGCTACCAGAAGGCGGCCGGAGGGGCCCTATCCTTGGAGTTGACCGGGGCGCAGATCGCAGCGGGCACAGGCCTGTGGGCGATGAGGATCGCACCGTCGTCGTGGGTCCTTGCCCTGCGAACCTGGCAGACTTGCTGCCGTGAGGCTCATTCTTGTACGCCACGGTCGCACCGAGGCCAATGTCATGCAGGCACTCGACACCGCCTTCCCTGGAAATCCCCTGGATGAGGTAGGGCTGGAGCAGGCCGACGGATTGCCGGACCGTTTGGGCATGGCCGGGGCCTCCTCCACGGGCTGGGGTCACTGTGGGTCTCCCCGATCCTGCGCGCCAGGCAGACCATCGCCCCCATCGAGGCCGCCACCGGCCTGAGCGCCACTGTCGACTCGGGACTGCGTGAGGTGCTGGCCGCCGACCTGGAGATGAACACCGACGCGCGCTCGGTGGCCTGCTACGTGGACACCACCCGGGCCTGGATGGCGGGGCGCCCCGCCTGCCGCATCCCCGGCTCCCCGGAGGACGGACACGACACGCTTCAACGCTTCGACAAGGCCGTCAGCCGCATCTGTGAGCAGGCCGCCGGGGCTGGGGACTCATCGGCCCTGATCGTCTCCCACGGCACCGCGCTGCGCCTGTGGACCTCCCTGAGGGCCGCAGCTGGAGGCGGCGTGGACCCGCTGTGGGTCGCTGACCGCCCCATGCACAACACCGGGATCACCGTTGTCGACGGCGATCCCGGTGGTGGGTGGAGCCTGACCTCCTGGGATGACGGGGCCTGGGACCAGACCCCCCCTCCTGAACCGGCCTGCCCCCTACAGGACCGAGGAGAGGAAGGCCCGGGTGCGCTCGGCCTGCGGGTTGTCCAGGACCTCCACGGGGTCACCGGACTCGCAGATGACACCGCCGTCCATGAAGATCAGCTGATCACCCACCTCCCGGGCGAAGCCCATCTCATGGGTGACCACGACCATCGTCATGCCGGAGGCGGCGAGGTCCTGCATCACCTGCAGGACCTCGCCGACCAGTTCGGGATCCAGCGCGGAGGTCGGCTCGTCGAAGAGCATGAGCTCAGGGTCCATGGCCAGAGCCCGGGCGATCGCCACCCGCTGCTGCTGACCACCGGAGAGCTGGGAGGGGTAGTGCTCGAGGCGATCCCCGAGCCCCACCCGCTCCAGCAGCTCGATGCCGCGCTCACGGGCCTTGGCCTTCGAGTCTTCTGACCATGACCGGTGCTCCATGACGTTCTGGAGAGCTGTCATGTGGGGGAAGAGGTTGAAACGCTGGAAGACCATGCCGATCTTGGCGCGCTGAGCAGCACGGGCCTTGTCCGACAGGGCGTGCAGCTCGGCGCGACCACCGCGCTCGACCTCACGCATCCCGATGAGCCTCGCTGTCGACCTTGACCCGGCCGGGCGTCGATGGACTCCACTCATTGATGCAGCGCAGCAGAGTCGATTTTCCCGAGCCCGACGGGCCGATGAGAACCGTCACCGAGCCGGGTGGGACGATGAGATCGATGCCCCGCAGCACGTGCAGCTCACCGAAGAACTTGTGCAGGGCGCTGATCTCGACCTTGGGCGTAGCGGCTGCCGCCTGGGCGGATGTGCTCATGGGGTGACCTCCAGGAAGGGATCGTCCTTGGTGGTGTGCGCATCGAGGATGGCCTGCTGGCGGGCTGACAGGCCCCGGCCTGAGGAGCCGGAGGACTTGTCAGAGTCGAAGCCCTTGCCGTAATAGCGCTCGATGTAGTGCTGTCCCACCATGAGGATCGAGGTGATGATGATGTACCAGATGGCCGCGACCAGAAGCAGCGGAATGATCTGGTAGGTCAGCGACGCGTAGGAGTTGGTGACGAAGGTCAGATCCAGGGTGAAGGGGACCGCCAGGACCAAGGAGGTCGTCTTGAGCATGGAGATCGTCTCGTTGCCGGTGGGCGGAACGATGACCCTCATCGCCTGGGGCAGGACGATCCTGCGCAGGATCTGGCCCCTGCTCATGCCCAGGGCTCCGGCGGCCTCGCTCTGGCCCTTGTCCACCGAGTTCAGGCCCGAGCGGACGATCTCGGACAGATAGGCGCCCTCGTTGATGCCCAGCCCCAGGACCGCCGCGACGAAGGGGGTGAAGACCGTCGTCGTCTTGAAGGTCAGCAGCTCGGGGCCGAAGGGGATTCCCAGACTCAGCTTCTGGTAGAGCGCGGACAGCGCCCCCCAGAAGACCAGCTGGGTGTAGATCGGGGTGCCGCGGAAGAACCACAGGTAGGCCAGTGCCACCCAGCGCAGGACCGGGTTGGAGGATTGGCGCAGGATCGCCGTGGTGACCGCTAGCACGATGCCGATGGCCATCGCCATGAAGGTCAGCAGCAGCGTCCAGCCGACGGCCTTGACCACGTGGACCTCACGCAGGAAGAACCAGACCGTGGACCAGTGGAACTTCTCATTGGTGACCAGCCCGTGGATGAGCATGGCCCCCAGGATCGTGACGATCGCGGCACTGATCCACGTCCCCGGGCGGGGGACGGGCTTGGGGTTGTTGAGGACGACCTTGTCGTCCTCGGAAACGGGTGAGGCGCTCACGGCTCACTCCTTCACTGCGGGATTGAGTTCTGCGGTGGTCAGGGCGGCGTCCTTCACGCCCCAGTTGTCCAGGATCTTCTGCCAGATGCCGTGGTCCATGAGGTACTGGATGGCGGCCTGGATCGCGGCGGTGAACTGCGGATCGGCCTTGGCGGTCACCACCCCTTGGGGGGCGGCGTCCTCGATCTCCCCGAGGGTGACGATCTGACCGTCGGTCAGCTCGACGGCGTAGCCGGCCACGGTGGAGTCGGAGTAGGTGGCGTCGATGGTGCCGCCCACCAGGCCGGTGGTGGCCTCGGACTGCTTGGAGTAGGAACGCACGGACAGAACCGGCTTGCCCGCCTGCGCGCACTTGTCGGCGGCGTCGCGCATGGTGGTCTCCTGGGCGGTACCCACCTGGACGCCGATGGTCCGCCCGCACAGCTGGAGGTGGTCGGAGGGCTCGACGCCCTTGGGGTTGCCGGCCTGGACGTTGAATCGCGAGCCCACGTTGATGTAGGCGGTCGCGTCGACCTCCGCGGTACGTCTCGGGGGTGACGGTGAAGGAGGAGATGCCGGCGTCGTACTCGAGCCGATCGAGGCGATGATGGAGTCGAACTCGGCGGTGTGCACCTTTGCCCTTGACGCCCAGGACGGCGGCGATCGCGTTGGTCAGGTCGACGTCGTAGCCCACGGCCGTGCCCGAGGGGTCGAGGAACTCGGCCGGCGCGTAGTCCGTGGAGGCGGCTACGTCGAGGACGCCGTCCTCGAGGGCGCCCTGAGGGAGCTTGGCACGATGTCGGGCTGCGCCTGGATCGACGAGGTGTCGAAGGAGTGGATCTGCGAGCTCCGGTTCGCGTTCCAGTCAGCGGCGTTGGTGCATCCGCTGAGGACCAGGCAGGCGGTGGCTGCCAGCCCGAGGGAGGCGTGATGGCGGATCCTCATCGTGGATCTCTCTTCGGAGTGGATCAAGACAGAGAAAGAATATCCGCAATGCAGTATAGATATGCAAGTCGGGAGGGTGGCGAGAGCACGACTGGGCGGCCCTGAGCCTCGTGTGTAGGAGGCTCAGGGCCGCCGTCTGAGCTGGCCAGCGGCTCACAGGTCGTAGTAGGCTGGAACTCGTAGGGGTGGGGGCGCAGCCGCAGCGGCTCGATCTCGTTGGTGCGCTTGTACTCGATCCAGGTCTCGATGAGGTCGGGGTGAAGACGTCTCCCTCGGTGAGGAAGTCGTGTCGTCCTCCAGTGCCTCCAGCGCCTGGTCCAGGCTGTCGGGGAGCTTGTCGATGTCGAAGTACTCCTCGGGAGCCAGCTCGTAGAGGTCCTTGTCGATGGGCTCGCGGGGCTCGATGCGGTTGCGGATTCCGTCAATACCGGCCATGAGGACGGCCGCGAAGCACAGGTAGGGGTTGGAGGAGGGATCCGGCACCCGGTACTCCACTCGCTTGGCCTTGGGGGAGGAGCCGGTGACCGGGATGCGGATGCAGGCCGAGCGGTTGCGGGCCGAGTAGACCAGGTTGACCGGCGCCTCGAAGCCGGGGACCAGGCGGTGGAAGGAGTTCACCGACGGGTTGGTGAAGGCCAGCAGCGCCGGGGCGTGGGCCAGGATCCCACCGATGTACCAGCGGGCGAGGTCCGAGAGCCTGGCTGTAGCCCCGCTCGTCGAAGAACAGCGGCTTGCCGTCCTTCCACAGCGAGTGGTGGTGTGCATGCCCGAGCCGTTGTCGCCGAAGATCGGCTTGGGCATGAAGGTGGCCGTCTTACCGTTGCGCCAGGCCTCGTTCTTGATGATGTACTTGAACTTCATCATGTCGTCGCCCGCGGCGAGCAGGGAGCTGAATCGGTAGTTGATCTCCTGCTGTCCGGCAGTGCCGACCTCGTGATGAGCCCGTTCGATCTCCAGTCCGGAGGCGAGGCAGGTACGGACCATGCGGTCCCGGATATCGGCCATCTGATCGTTGGGGGAGACGGGGAAGTAGCCGCCCTTGAAAGCGGTCTTGTACCCCTTGTTGCCGCCCTCCTCCTCTCGCCCGGTGTTCCAGGCCGCCTCGCAGGAGTCGATGGCGTAGAAGGACTCGGCTGGTGAGGCCTCGTAGCGCACCGAGTCGAAGAGGTAGAACTCGGCCTCGGCCCCGATGTAGCAGGTGTCAGCGATTCCGGTGGAGCGCAGGTAGTCCTCGGCCTTGGCGGCGATCGAGCGGGGGTCGCGGGAGTAGACCTCGTCCGTGAAGGGATCGACGATCGAGAAGTTGACGACCAGGGTCTTCTCCTCGCGGAACGGGTCCAGGAATGCGGTGGTCACATCGGGAACCAGCTTCATATCTGACTCGTGGATCGCGGTGAAGCCTCGGATCGATGAGCCGTCAAACATCAGGCCGTCAGTGAGTGCCTCATCCTTGAAGGCCGCCACAGGAATAGTGAAGTGCTGCATGACGCCGGGTAGGTCACAGAACCGCACATCGACCAGCGCGACATTCTCCTTCTCGATGAACGTCAGTGCCTCGGATGCGTCCTTGAACATATCTCCTCCAAGTGGGAACGGCGCACATACTCCACACGTATGCACTGCGGCTGACAACGGCCACTATATTGACGCTACCGTGACAAAGGAATGGCGTCAGTGTTGCCTGAGTGTTTCGCCCGTTCATCGCTGGGCCTCAGTGACTCCGGCAGGGCTCTGAGTGATGGGAGATGGAGGTGGGGCGGGTGCTGAGAGAGTCAGCGCCCGCGCATGGCACGGCGGTCGGGGCGGACCCGATTGGGATCGATGTGCTTGGGGATCGGCAGGTTCTTGCCGGCCATCGACGTCAGACGCTTGGAGACCTGCGTGATCTCGCTGTCAGTCAGTGACGTGGGCTTGGTCGGGAGCTGGCGCAGTGTCTTGGACAGGTCGGTCAGGCGTACCTGGCCGGCGTCAGTGCCCACCTGAAGGGTGTGGATGGGAACGGTCGACAGCAGCCGATGGACCTTTCGCTCCTCCTCGGCCAACATGCGTCGGGTGCGGGTGCTGGGTCCCTCCGCGATGAGAACGACACCGGGGCGTCCCACCAGCCGCCACACGAGGTCCTGGTCCTGGTGAAGGCCACGGGCTCGGGCTCCACAAACCAGCCCCGACCGATCTGGTCCAGAACGGCCTCGCCGCCCTGGCATTCCCTCGATCTGGGAGAAGGAAGCACGGCGCACCACGACTGACAGAATGACCATGTCGATCATGAGCGCCATGAGGATGCCCACCATCAGCCAGTACCACAGGGACAGTCCGTAGCCGAAGGAGACAGCGGCCCCCAGGGCGAGGCAGGTGGCGAGTACCGCCAGCATCACCCATCCGATCCACGGGTAGCTCCGCCGCGAGATCGTGTAGGAGTCCTTGATGTTCTGAAGGTACTGAGCCAGCCGGCGCTTCTTCTTCGGCTGGGGGACTGGGCACTCACCACGGGCACACCATAGACGACGTTGGTGCGCCGGCACACATGGTCTCGCCGTCAGCGTGGCAGGCCGGTGCGCACCGGGAACCCGGTCGGCTGCGTGGGACCCGCGCCTCGCCTTCAGCAGGCGGCGGCGAGGTGGGGGTGGGCCCCTAGCAGGGCCGACGCCTCCTGGCGGGCGGTGGCCGGCTCGGCGAGCTGCGAGAGGTGCTCGGGGATGGGGCGGCCGCGCTTGACCATGGCCCGTCCCCACAGCATGCCGGGCGCGGTAGGGAGGAACGCACCATGGGGCCGCTCGCGACGGCGGCGAACCCGATCTCCTCGGCCAGGCGGCTGAGATCCACGAACTCCTGGGGTTTGACCCAGCGGTCAACGGGGTGGTGCAGCTTGGAGGGACGCAGGTACTGGGTGATGGTGAGGATGTCGCAGCGCGCCTCCACCAGGGCGGACATGGCCGCCTCGATCTCGTCACGGGTCTCGCCCATGCCCAGGATGAGGTTGGACTTGGTGACCAGTCCTGCCTCCGCGGCGGCCGTGATGACGTCGAGGCTGCCCTGGTAGGAGAAGGCCGGGCCGGATCCGCTTGAAGATGCGCGGGACCGTCTCCAGGTTGTGGCCGAGAACCTCGGGGCGCGAGGAGAAGACGTCCTCAAGCGCGTCGGGGTTTCCCTTGAAGTCGGGGATGAGCAGCTCGACACCGGTGCCCGGCGAGAGCTCGTGCACCTGGCGGGCGGTCTCGGCGTAGAGCCAGGCGCCGCCGTCGGGACGGTCGTCGCGGGCCACCCCGGTGACGGTGGCGTAGCGCAGGTCCATCTCCTTGATCGAGACTGCCACGCGCCTGGGCTCATCGACGTCGTACTCGGTGGGACGTCCGGTGGCGATGTCGCAGAAGTCGCAGCGTCGGGTGCACATCTCGCCACCCACCAGGAAGGTGGCCTCACGGTCGTTCCAGCACTCGTAGATGTTGGGGCAGTTGGCCTCAGCACACACCGTGTGCAGGCTCTTCTCCCTCACCAGGCCGCGGACCTCCTGGTAGGTGTCGGAGACGACGGCGCGGGTGCGCAGCCAGTCGGGCTTGGACTCAATGGGGGTCTGGGCATTGCGCGCCTCAACCCGCAAGAGCTTACGTCCCTCAGGGGCCACGGTGGTGCTCACGTCTACCTCTCCTCGCTGACGACGGTTCCACGGTGAGTCTAGTACTCCCCCGAGGTTTATAGGACCTCCGGCCTAGGAGTGAGGCCTGTTGTCACGTGGCATCCGCCACCAAGGGAGTCAGATGGTTCTCCAGAGCGCAGACCAGAGCATCCGCGGGGGCGCTGGTCTCCAGATGCCTGCCGGTCTCTGCTGTCAGTGAGGTCACGCCGGCGTCGTCGATTCCGCAGGGAATGATGCGATCCAGGGAGAAGGCCTCCAGGTCGGGGTCGACGTTCAGGCCGATCCCGTGCATGGTCACGCCGCGGGCGACCCTCACCCCTAGAGCGCAGATCTTGCGCTCGGGGCGCACAAGCTGATCCGCCTCGCCCGCGGCTTCAGGATCGGCCGGCAGCCAGACCCCGGAGCGCCCCTCAACACGGATCGTCTCCAGTCCGTAGAGGTCGCACAGGTCAATGACGGCGGCCTCCAGGGCCCGTACGTAGCGGATGACGTCAATGGGTTGGGTCAGGTGCAGGATCGGGTACACGGTCAGCTGTCCGGGCCCGTGCCAGGTGGTCTTGCCGCCACGGTCCACGTCGACCACCGGTACGTGACCGGGCTCGACGACGTCGGCGCTGGGCCGCTCCCAGGAGTGGCCCTCCTGCCGACGGTGTAGACCGGCTCGTGCTCCACGAGCAGGAGCGTGGAGGGGCGACGTCCCTCGGCGACTTCACCGTGAAGATCCTTCTGCCGCTGCCAGCCCTCATGGAAGGGGATGAGCCGGGAACCGAGCTTCATGTCCTCACGCAGCACGGGCGCAGTCTACGTGACCACAACCGGCACTCGAGCCCGAGTTATCCACAGGCCGGTCGAAAGGGCTGGTCATTCCGGAGTGCCGTGATGACCATGGAGTGTATGAGCCCGACGACGTGCCCCCGCCCTGCCGACCGCTCTCGAGACGGTGCCTCCAACCGTGCCAGGCCCCGGCGCCGTCACCTGTCCTTCCGTCGGCCCCGGCCTCGGCGTGTCGGCTCCCCTCGCGCAGCCTCGCTGCCTCCCTCCGACGCGGAGCCGAGCATTCCCGACTCGGCACTCAGCACCCTGTCGCAGCAGGGCTACACCGTTGGTGAGGTCATGGGGCGCTCGACCGCCTCCAGCGCCCCTCGCCGTGGGCTGGACGGACAGGGGCGTGACGTGGTCATCCGGGTCGTCGACCTGCCCCACGGACGTGCTGGAGCCATAGTCCTGCGGCGCTTGGCCGATCTGCGCGTCCTGCGCCACCCTGGCCTGGTGACCGTGCGGGAGGTGGTCTCGCTGCCCGACAACCGGGCAGGCGTCATCATGGACCTCGTTGAAGGGGCGGGACTCGACGTGGTCCTGGGGGCGCGAGGACGGCTGAACGTCTCCTGGCTGGCCACGCTCCTGGACGTTCTGGGCTCGGCACTGGCCTACCTGCACGAGCATGGAGCGACCCACGGGGACGTATCTGCCGGCAACGTCCTGGTGGCCGCTGATGGACATCCGGTCCTTGTTGACCTACTGGGCTCCGCCATGGAGACGGGTACACAGGAGTATGCCGCGCCGGAACGTCTCACCGGTGCCCCGGCGTCCTCTGCCGGTGACGTCTACGCCCTGGCCCGTCTGCTGACCGAGTGCGCGGGACAGGGTGGCACTGCCTCCCGGCGCCTGGCGGGAATCCTGACTGACGCGCTGGCCGAGGATCCCGCTGACCGTCCCAGTGCTCGGGACCTGGCGGCCCGAGCGCCTCAGCTGGGGCAGGCCTCACCCATTGAGCTGCCCGACGGCGCCCGCCTGGCTGCCGGCTCCCTGCGAGCAGCGGCCCGCACCCCGACTCGCACGGTCGGTTCCAGGCTCAGTCTCAGAGCGGGGGCAGGTTCCCGGCTGAGAACGAAGGGCGCGCCTCGGAAGGAGGTCGGTAGCGCCAACAGCACCGGGCGAGGGCCCGCGGCCATACGCTGGGGGAGAAGGGCAGGAGCAGGGCGCAGACGCACACGCGTCTGGGGACTTGCGGCGGTGGTGCTGGTGGCCATCAGCCTGGCCGCCTGGGGACCGGCCAAAGCCCTGGTCTCGCACAGGCCCGCGTGGGCGCTCGGCGCAGTCGCAAGCCCGTCAAGCCCTGCGCGATCGTCGGCGTCCGCCAGCGCTGGTGCCCTTCCTGTAGGCAGCCCGTCTCCCGCCACCACCGGGAGCTCAACCGTGAGGGCGTCGACGCCGACTCCTGGAGGGGATGGAGCCGCCGACATGGTCAGTGTCGTCGTCGGACTGGCCGATGCTCGCGACCGCGCTCTCATGGCCGGAGATGCCGTCGCTCTAGCGGCTACGACAGTACCTGGGTCACCCGCGGCACAGGCTGACACACAGGTTCTCACTGAGCTGCTCGACTCCGGTGAAGGCGTCAAGGAACTGCACACCTCCGTCAGCCAGGTCGCTGAGGTGAGGCTGCCTGACGACGCGGCGGAGCAGTGGGCCGCGCGAGCGGTCCAGGT
>BNJU01003532.1_pt1 | contig 138997 bp, 158 predicted proteins | sample 8539281 | NCBI WGS metagenome assembly BNJU01 (sample SAMD00202456, study PRJDB9452) | human saliva metagenome | isolation source: human saliva | place: Japan | reverse complement strand
AGCAGATTCTGTTAGGAAATATCGTAAACAAACTCCATCGCAAGATCATAATGTGCATATGTTCCGCCATATCTTCCGGACTTTTGAAATTATGCCAATAGCATTTGTAGAATCAATCCATTTTTGTGGTGTCATTGTAAATCTATTCAGTCCTGCTCTCATTTCTAAACGTGTCGAATTGCACACGGTTAAAATTTTCATTGTTCAGAACTTCCCATAGCCCAATAAATTCCAACGTATTTCTGTTTCTCATCCAGTTCTGAATAACAAACCTCGGATCATCAGTATTTTTATACTTAGCAATATCCGTTAGACTTATATAGTCGTTTTTAAAGTCTTCAGTATAAATTTGAATAGCAAAACCTTTTGCTTCGATTGTGTCTTTTTCACCATAGACATGCGAGTTCCTCCTTCGCTAAAGATGGCTCCATGGCATCATATTGCCAAATATTATACCATTATTCCGAGTCTGTCATTTTCATAATATTTTCTTTTTATCAAGCTTTTTCAGCCCTTGACCTACTCCCTAATCTTATCCATAATACTACTGTTTTCTACGACATATTCTTTGGCTTGAAATCCTTAGATTCATGCTTAGAATATGGATTCTTTTAATTCCATGGGAGGAAAAATGATGAAAAACAACTATCTTTATTACTCGGCGGCCTTCTTCTGGCTTCTTCTCTGGTAGCCTGCGGTGCAAAGGGAAGCACGGCTTCCACCACTGCGGCAGCAAGTGACAAGGAAACTGCTGCAGAAAGCACTACTGCAAAAGAGGGAGAAAGCAAGGCAGAAGGAGCTTCTTCCATGAAGGAGAACTTTGGGAAAGTGGCGAAAAAGAGGCGTTTTTGCTCATCCAAAACGACCGGAAACCAAAGAATTTTTTAGAGGAGAATGGTAATACGTGAATCAGCTCCGATAAATCGGAAATACTTCTCTCCGCTCCCTCCACCTGTCCAAAGCCATAGGCGGCATGGATAAAGGCAATTCCTGCCTCTGTTGCGGAGCTAAAGTCTAAAGCGGTGTCTCCAAGATACACGCAATCCTCCGGTTTTAAGTGGTTTCTTCCATCAAAATCCGGATATTTTCCGCCTTCTTTTTCCCGTTAGCTGCCGTAACATTCCATATCCAAAAAGTCCCCGGTCTTTCCCAGGCTGAACTTCTCTCCATACAGCACCGCATCAATATAGCCCAGCTGGCAATTAGAAACGATATACCTGCCAATCTCTGCCGCTTTCAATGCCGCAATGCACTCTTCAAGATGGGGATAGAATTGTACCTTATTCTCACTCAAATAAAAATTTTCAAATTGCATGCAGTATCCGAGAATCTCTTCTCCCCTCTTCCCTTCTACCTGCGGAATCAGGCTTTTTGCAAACTGATCCATGGTTTTTCCCATTAAAGGCAGAAGATCCTCTCGAGAAATCCTGATTCCCTTCGTCTCCGGAAAATCCTGCAATTTTATGCTAAAAGCCTTTGCCACCAGATCCACACTGTCCCACAGGGTTCCATCCGCATCGAATATTACAGCCTTCTTGATCATCGCTTTTTCTCCTTTAATTTCCCCGGCATCTTCTGTTCCCTACTTTTGCTAGGCTTTATTCTCCGGCATCTTCTGTTCCTAATTTTGCTAGGCTTTATTCTCCGCCATCAGGGCATCCCAATAGCTTCTGCCCTGATAAATCATTTCCTCATAGGCCTTTACCACCGCATTTCTAAGGGGTACCGCCCGCTCCTCAAGTCCCAGGGCTCTTGGGATAAAGACACAGACATCCCCGATTTCCTGGGCCAGCTTTTTGGCCAAGGTCTCATCCTTCATTCGCACGAGGCCGAAAAACCGTGGAGGAATAGCTCTTGTCTTTGATACAGGTTTCCATCCAAAAACTTGGCAAAGGCCTTCCATTCCAGTCTAAGCAGCATCTGTTCCAAAGCCAGAGTCTCCGGACTTTTGGCAAAGGCCAGCATGGTGCTTTCCAGGCTTTGTCCCTCCGGTATCTCCGGAATATCCAGATTTTGCAGGGTAAGATTTACGATAGCCGCATCACTTAAGGGAATATCCTCTCTTCCGTTCTTCCCTCAGTCTTCTTTTTCGGGCAAATGAAAGTTGTCCAACTGCTGAGACACCCATTTCTGCATTTTCTTTTTATTCCAAAAGGAAATGCCGGTACGTCCGGAAATTAAAATTTCCATCCAGGCTGCCATAAAGTTGTCTTTAATCTGCAAAAGGCTTTCCCCTTTGTGTTTCTACAAACTTGTCCAAATTTTTCCTTTTGCAAAAATAGGATAACGAAAGCGAAGGGTTTCAGGCGTTTTCCTTCTACAAGCTTTTTCCTCCATATCCTCTGTCCTTTTGATTTTTTTCAATCACCAGGGCAAAGCGCTTGACCACATCCCTTTCCTCGTAAAAAGCTTTTTGGGCCAATCCGAAAAAGGGTTCCTTTCTTCCTTCACTTCACTTTGTAATAACATTTCTTCTCCTCATTCATGCTTCGTTCATATTTTTGTTAGCACAATGTTTACAGCATAAACATAGTTTATTCACTCTTGACTTCTATACTGCATTACAGATAACGAAGTGCTCGTTATCCACTAAATAAGATTTTTTTCATAATACTCGGCCGGAGCTTCGTAAGGACGCTCCGGCCTCCTCCCTTTATGGGAGAAATACGAGAAGCCTTTTATTTTTCCGCTTCTTTAGCAGATTCTTTTTATTCTTCCGCTTCTTTAGCAGATTCAGTTTCTTTCCCCTCTTTCCGTAAACTCTCTCTTCAAAGGGATCCCTTTACTTCCACCTTCTTTTTCATAGAGTCGGAAAATCCGCTTTAAAAAGGCGGAATTCATCCAGGCAATCAGAGGGTAGCCTAAAACAAAAAATACCGGCGTAAACATTGGCATAAATAAAATCAAAAAATAGCTTCCCACAACCAGCAATACATCCGCAGCAATCATGCCAAGGGTATAGGGAAGATGGCGGATGGACATGAGTAAGGCATGAATCAAGGTTCTTTGCCAGGTATTATCAAAGCGGGAAAGCAGGGGCCAGACGTAGAGAAAAACAAATAGCTACAGCAAAAAGTAACGCATCCGTAATCCCCCGGAAAAGGAAGCGTAATGCCGTGTTATTGGCAAAATATCATGGAAAAAGCGATGATCCAAGAGAAGAATCACCAAAATCGGCAGTAAAATCATCCAGAGAATGATGCCCTCCTTTAAATTCTGTTTAAAGGAATGCATAAACATCCTGAAATTGCCCCGATCCTCCTCATGCACAATCTTAATGGTACAGTAATATAAAGCCGTTGTAGACGCTCCCAGAGTTACAATGGGCAGAGAAAAACAGAATCCATAAAAGATTCAAAACCATCATATCCGCCAATCGGCCTACAAACCGCCAAACATCATTATCATAATTAAAAAAAGCCTTGAAACATCTACTGCTATTCCTTCCTAACTCCTTTATCTATTTCCTCTTCTCCCCTTGCTCTGCTCTTCCAATTCCAAAAAGATAAGCCTTCGCATCCTTTAAAAAAGCTTAGACTGATCAGTAAAATCACCAGTCCGATGGGAAATGCCGCAATGATGGAGACAGACTGCAAGTTTACCATAGAACTTTCGGAAAAAGACTAGTGCCAAAAGGCAGTAAAATCAATAAAAATCGCCCAGAAAGCCCTGTACCTTTCGAGAAGGCTCCTGTCCCTCCGGAAGGCTCTTATAGCTATACTGCGCCGCCACCAATGCGATGGAGTCAAAGGATGTGGCGTAAAAAGGCAATCATGGTCAAAGAAGCAGGATGAATACCAATCCCGGAAGAGGCAGGGGTTTCCAACATTTTCACCACCGTAGGGTAGAGGGAACCGTTCTCCTGATAGAGCTGTAGCACCGGTAATTTATGGAAAACCTCCAGGGACAGGGTGAAATTCCCCAAAAACAATGAAGCTTACATAGGTACTGCCGATACCGAAAATGTATCCTCCCATAATGGTTTGTCGTATGGTTCTTCCCCGGCTGATGCTTCCGATAAAGAAGGGGCAGCCACGCACCACACCATCCAATAGGCCCAGTAGAAAATCGTCCAGTTTTTCCGGAAAATGATTTTTCCCCTAAAGGATCCGTATAAGTTGCCATGGAGAAAAAGTGCTCTATCATCTTTCCCCAGAGCATTCATTCCATTTTTTTACGATAAAGGAGCCTACACCGCTTCCGAAGAAAAATGTATAAAAAGCAGGGCATAAAACAGCCAGGTGCAGAGCTTTTTGCCAAAAAGGAAACCCCGTCCATCCCTTCAATACCGCAAAGGTATAAACCACACAGGTGGCAATCAATATGATTAAGGTAAGCTCTCTGGTGGACAGCCCGTTGGGGAGGAGCTTTTTAATGATTTCCGACATCAGGGGAGTGGCTACTGAAAAGGTGGTGGCTGTTCCTGCAAGGAGAGCAAAAACCGCCAGTAAATCAATTCCTCTTCCCGCCAGACCATCGGTGTGCTTTTCCTAAAATAGCTCTGCAGGCTTCCGAATATTTTTTTGCCTGCTTCTTTTTCCGTACATGCAAAGCATAAAAGCCGAAGGCGCAGCCAGCACCAGATAAAAATCCCCAGGGTATGGGGTCCCCAGTGGAAAAAGGGTGTAAATACTGCTCCAATCCGACAACTTTCCCAGGGATTGGACATAGGGATCATTGGCATAAAGAATCCATTCTCCGAAGGAATAAAAGAGAATATCCGCTGCAAGTCCTGCAGTAAACATCATACTTCCCCAGGTAAAAAAAGGAGTATTTCGGCTTTTCGTCAGGCTCTCCCAGAAACAATATTTGCCTAAGGGTGAAAAAGGCGATATAAAAAGGAGAGTAAGAAAATAAAAGAGGCCGATTCCCAGATAGTAAACGGAAAACTCCCGTCCCAAAAAAATCCCTCGAACAGAAGATAAATATCTGATTGGAATGTTCCGGAAACAGAAAAAAAGGCAAAACACAGAAAGAACTAGAATACATAGGGGAATTCCGCTAATCCCATAGTCTAAGGAATTCTTCGCATTTTCTCTTTCGGACTGCTTTCCCGAAGCCACTTTACTGTTTTTATTTTTGCTTTCTTCACCGGTTTCTTTATCAGCTTCCTCTATAAATTCTTCCTTTGTACCTTTGTAGACTTCTTCCATGATTGCTTCCTCCTTGATTGCTTCTTCCATTTACTTCTTCTCCTTCTCCTCTAACAAGCGCTGGCTGTCTTCTCTTCGTACTTTTTGATAGGGCAAACGAATAATCTTTTTATTTTCTCCTTCGTCTTCCGGACCTTTTTTTCCGGTACCGAGGCGATAGGCCAGCTGAAACAAGGCCTTGGCCTGACCTTGTTCATCATTATACACCGTTCCCATCAAATTTCCCTTTTTTACCGCCTCTAATCCCACGACAGTGCCGTCTATTCCGTAAATAAAGGGTCTTTTATCCTTAGGCAAGCCGATTTTGTCATAGGCATCCAAAACTCCTAAGGCCATATCGTCATTGTTGGAAAGAATCAATTCAATCCGATCCTGAAACTCCGGATAGAAATTGCATCATCTTACTCTGGGCCTCTGCCCTGCTCCAGTTGGCAATGGCATAGGACAGCTTTTCCATGGGAATGCCCTGCTGCATCAAGGTGTTTACAGAATACTCTGTCCGGACAATGGCATCCTGATGGCCGGCTTCTCCCTCAAACATCAAATATTGAATCACTCCGTCACCGTTTTTATCCACTCGGGGGGACAAAATCAGCGCTTTCTTCTCCGTGCCTTCCTCTGTGCTTGCTCTGCGTGTCTTCCGCAGAAGCCTCTCGTTCCAGGATTTCCAAATCCTCCCGACTTTTTTGCAGAACAAAGTCTTGAATTTCCTCGGCATTTCCGGCCTTATCTTGGCTCTTTTCGGAAGACTCCTCCGAAACCGCTTCTTGCTTTTCTTCCGGTAGGGACTCTCTGCTTTCTCCCAGCACTGCGGCTCCGGTCATCTGCTTTCGGCTTGCCGCCATTCTTCTTTCCACTTCCTCCGCATCTTCCGGTGAGGCAAGAGGCACCTCCGGCGTAGGTTTTTCCGGTTCCTCGGAAAGAATATCCTCAGCCGCCATTTCTCCCTGCAAAATGCCGGATTGCTTGGCATCCGCCCCTGATGTAATACAACTGATTCCATTGGGTCAAATCTTCATCCACCAATTCTCTATTGAAGAAAATGATAGGAACATTCTTCTTTTTCGCCATATCGATAATTTCCGAAGGAGCGGTTCTGTCCACCAGATTCACACAGAGAACGTCACAGTCCTTCTCCAGCATTTCCTCCACCTGTTCGTTTTGCAGAGCCTGACTCCCTGCAGCATTGTAGCGAAACAGGCCTATTTCTACTCCTTCCGCCCTTTTTTTACTGATTTCCTTCTCAAAGGCCGTCATATATCCGGACAGAAAGGTATCGTAGTTGTCATAAATCGTAACACCGATTTGGAGCTTTTTCTTTTCCTTTCTCTTCCTTCCTTTGACAGGCGGAAAGAAGGGGCAACAAACAAATGGACAGGGAAAGGCAGACCGCCATACCTTTCCTTAGCTCGGTTCCCTGTCTCTTACTTTGCCTCCTGCTTGCCCTCTGACTATACTGATCTTTTGATTTCATGCTTTTCTTCTCCCCCTGACAGAGATTTTTTTCCTTCAGGGGCACTCCTTCTCCATTTTTTTATGCGTTACTGTCTTTAGCTATTTCTTTTAGTCCCCGGTGGGGAAGAGAATTCGTTCTATTTCCTCACTATACATATTTTCACCGGTAACCATATAAAAATTCACTACCCTATCCTCTGTTGTATTTCGCTTTTTAGAAAGCTTATACCACAGGTCCTCCATAGCATAATAGGCCATGGTGTATTGATCAATCACCGCCAGACAACGGATAATTCCCGTGTCCAAGGCATAAACCACCTCCCGGGAATTTCCTACGCCGTAAAGCTCCACGTAACGTCTACCGGTTTCCTTTTAAATAGCGGGATGCCATTTCCAGACTGTCATTTTCCAAAGCCACAATCAAATCCACACTTCTCTTATGATTGGCCTTTACCATATCCTCCTGGATTTTTCCCGTATCCGGAAGCACCCAGGCGATTTCCTGTCCCCCGGCCTCCAATACCGAGATGAGACTCTTCAGTCTTCTTTGCATATTGCCCTTATTCTGGTTTCCCGCCAAAATGCCGATGCGTTTTTTCTCCTTGTGCAGGGTGGAATGTAAAACCTGTTCCGCCAGCGCCTTCCCCAGCGCTTCCTCCTCCACATTGATAGAAGAAATGTTTAAGCCGGGTTCCGTCGTTTCCTTCTCGGAATCCACCAGCATAATCTCCGCATTTTTTCCCAAAGCATTTAAAAGGCTTCCGGTTCCCTCCGTAGCTCTAAGCTCCGCGATGATGCCGTCCGCTCCGCTTTGAATCTCCCTTTGCATACTGATATTTTCCTGCTGAATGGAAACCAGTCGATCGGTGGACACAAAGTTGTATTCCATGTTGTAGGCTCTTCCTGCGGCGGTGAGCCCCATCTTAAAGCCGGACCATACATCGGAATTGCTATGATCCACCACCACGGAAATCTTAAAACGCTCCGGATCATTATCTCCTAAGAGCCTTCCCACGGACAAAAACAGGAGAAGCAGGGCTACCACAAAAAGGCCGGTGGTAAATATGCTGTTTTCTTTCATGCCTTCTCCCCCTCCTGTGAGCCGCTGTGAAAATGCGCTGTGCTGTGATGCATGTTTCCGTGCTCCAGACTCTTTTGGTTTTCTTCCGTGAAAGGGAATAGCCGGTAAAAGCACCTGCACATCCGTTCCCTCATCCGGGGCACTAATCACTCTCAGACCGTAAACAGATCCGAAACGAAGCTGGATGCGGCGATGCACATTAATCACTCCTACACCGGAGCCTCGTTTTTTCTGACTGGAGAAGCTGGAATAATCACTTTCCGTCTTTTCCAGCAGGGCTCTGGCCTTATCCTCGGTCATCCCGAAGCCGTTGTCCTTCACGGAAAGCAGTACGGAACGTCTGCCGTCCTCTTCTTCCAGAATCCTTCCGCTGACCAGGATTTCTCCGTCCTCATCCATTCCCTCCATGCCGTGGTAGATGGCATTTTCCAGAATGGGCTGTAAAATCAATTTTTACGGTAAGACAGGACAAACACCTCTTCCTCCACATCAAAATCCACCGTAAACTTATTCTTAAAAACGGATTTTTGAATATTCATAGTAGTTTTTCGCGTGCTGAATCTCCTGGGAGAGCGGGATAATGTTCTTTCCGGCGGAGAGGGAAATTCGGAAAAAGCTGGCCAGCTGAGTCACCATAAACACCGCATCTTCCCGTTTTCCGCTTTCAATCATCCACACCACGGATTCCAAGGTATTGTAGAGGAAATGGGGGTTAATCTGGGATTGCAAAGCATCCATCTCGCTCTGTCTTTTTTCCTCCTGCTGCCGGATTCTCTCTTCCGTCAGTTCATCGATTCTTTGCAGGGATTGCAAAAGGCTTTCTCCCAGATGGACAATCTCCGTGCTTCCATAGGAGGAAATTTCCTCCATGGTGGGGCGCTTCACTCCCATATTGCCTAAATCTTCATTTAACTTACGGATGGGGTAGGAAAGCCTCAGAGAAATTACCTGATTCATGACAAGGGCAATCAGAAGGGTTACGGAAATGACAATGAAAACGTAATACAGCATTCCTCCGGTAGCAAAAACATTGCTTCCTTCTTCCAAAACGGACACCAGCTTCCAACCGGTATAACCGATGGTGTCCACCACAATGGTTTTTTCCTTCCCGTCACTTTTCAGACGATGGATACCGTCCTCCTGAGCAACGGCCAGCTCCGTATCCTCCTTGGCGTGGCCTCGGTAGATTTCTCGAATCTTGGGATGATAAATCAGTTTTCCCCTCTTATCGCAAAGATAAAAATATCGTTTTCCGTTAACCTGATTCAGCTTTTTCCATCATTCGCTCAATCATGTTGTAATCCATGTCTACCAAAAAGCACACCGCTGTCGCTTCTGCCGTCAAAGTTAAGTTCCACCACCCTGACTCAAAGAAATGACCCAGTGGGTACGGTAGGAAGGGTCGTCAAAAAGATTCTGCACATGGGGCAGAGAAAAATGCAGGTTTTCCACCTGCTGTACCGCTTCCCGATACCAATCCTGTTCCGTTACCTTTCGATTTTTCTTCTCTGCGGAAATGGGTACCGCCGCAATGTATTTTCCCTGGGCGGAAAAAAGGGCAACGGAAACCAGACTGTCCCTATGGGCTTCATACAGAAGATTCATTTCCTGATTCAGCTTGGTATAATCCACATCCGTACCCTTAACCACATTGTAATAAAGGGCATCGGAAATTCTGCGCATGCTAAGAAGGTATTCCTCCAATTGAATACTTCCCTGCTTTAAAAGCTGCTCGGATTGATTCTCCTGATTAATACGGAAACGTATAGAAAACTGCGTATAAAGTACGATAGACAGAAAAAGAATCAGAAAGATGGAGAAAATCATAAAGCTCATTAAGAGCATATTATGAAAGGAACGAAGGGGTGAAGTAATAGAAAAGGGGACGGGAGACTCCCTTTTGCAAAAAAACATCAGACAATAGATTTTTTTTGAGACGTTTTTTCTCCAAGGAAATCCACCTCCCCTATACTTAGAAGGATTCTACAGTCCTTCTTTCCCCTTACTGTTGGATTTATATTTTGACGGAGACATCCCGAACTTCTTCTTAAAGGCATAGCTGAAGTAATTCGGATCCGAGTACCCTACCGCCTCGGCAATAATATAGGTCTTCTCCTCCTCTTCCATCAAAAGGCGGAGAGCCTTTTCCATACGATAATCCGTAAGGTAGTTGATAAAGCTTTTTCCGGTTTCCCGTTTAAAGACTGTGGAAAAATAAGCTGCCGATACATGGAGCTCCTGAGAAAGAGCCTCCACCGTCAAGTCCTTATCCATGTAATGACTGTGCACATGCTCCACCGCCTTCTTGACAAAGGACTTGGTTTTATCGCTTCGCATCTCCTGAATGATAATCTGCATTTTCTTGCAAATCTCCTTCATCCACTGAGAAAGCTCTGCCAGACTGAACTGTTGCACCTTCTGGTACACATCTTCTTCCTTTGGAAAAATCAGACCGGTATCCACCTGATTGGCCAAGAGGAACTTATGCATATTGGTCACCAGATCCATTAAGAAGAAATGGTATTCCTGCAAAGAAGGCGAATCCAGGCGGCTGTTCTCAATATAGAGATCAATGCATTTGTCCAGCTCCTCTTCCGAGGACATACGGATGCTTCGATAAATATCCAAAAGCCGTTCCTCATCGATAATTTCTTTATTGACCTTATGTTCTTCTTTTCCCTCTAAACCTATTTCGCTGATGGCAATGGCCTTTCCTCTACCGTAAAGCACGCGGTATGCCACCGCATCTCTGGCGCCAAGATAGGAAAGAGGCAGATCCATCAAATTGTCTACGGGTTTTCCGATTCCGGCAGTCACTGTTGCTTTACAAATATGTCTGGCCATTCGGCAGAGGATTTCACAATCATCCGTAAGCTTTTAAGCTGTCCGATTCCTTTATCCATCTGCGCAATGAAAAGCGTATTTCCCAAATAGGTAAAGAAGCAAGGACGCCAGTGCTTTTGCAGTCGTTCCTCCGCCAGCTTCCGAATGGACATGGTAATCAACAGAGGATTAATTCCCTCCGGAGACAGGCTCAGGCTGTTATGCAGGATAACCACCGCAAAATATTTTCCGGGAAGGGAAATCTGATAATCCAACAGTGTGCTTTCCAAATCCTGCTGGGAGCAAAGTTCCTTCGATTAAAGAGGTATATAAGCTTTCCTGCAAAATCGGAAGGCTTTCCAAATAGTAATTTTTCAGACGATGAATGCTTTGCTTTTCATCAAATTCCTGATCCAAGGCCTCATGCACCTTCTGGAATACTCTGGACAGTTCTCCCGCGTCCACCGGCTTTAACATATATTCCTCAGCCTCCAAACGGATGGCTTCCTTGGCATACTCGAACTCGTCAAAGCCGGAAAAAATGATAATCTTAATAGAGGGATACAACTCCTTCAGACGATGGGAAAGAGTTAATCCGTCCATATAGGGCATCTTGATATCGGTAAGTACCACATCGATTTGCTTTTCTTCCGCTATTTCCAAAGCTTCCAAACCGTTCTTGGCATAACCGGCCAGAGAATAGCCGAGGCGGTCCCAGTCAATCTTTTGGACTATGGCCTCCACTACATCCTCTTCATCATCTACTAATAACACGGAATATTTTTTCATTAGTGTTTGTCTCCAACATATTTCTCTTCTAAGGTTCTAAATCGTACAGCCATCACCAGGGTGCCCAAAACAATCAGTCCGATACCTAAAAGAGGATGAACAATCATTAATATGGAAGACAACAGAGAAATACCTGCAAAAATCAGAATCAAAATTCCCGCCTCTTTACTATAAGCTTCCCGATCCCGCACGGGAGGACGTCCCTTGGGACGAATACTCTCCACATCTTTAAAAACCAACAGCTTAACGGCGTAATACAATAAAATCGCAGTAAATAAAAGGGGCAAGCCCATTTCCTGTCCTATTCTTTCCAACATTCCTGCTTTTCTTCTCCTTTAATTGCTATTTCTTTTCCAACTCCGGCAGAAAAAAAGCGTAGAATTGGGCACTATATCTTCTTCTCTTATCCCCAATATAGCCTATCCTCCTGTTTTTTTCACCAGTGCGGAGGACGCATTGTAAGAAAAATCTTTCATGAGGCAAAGCTTGGAAATATTAGAAATATTCTGTAAAAACTTAAAAAAATAGTTTTTTTATCAAAAAGTATTAAATAATTAATTCATTTAACAAAGTTCTTTCTTATTTTACAAAATCCATGCTTGTATTGCAATACATTGCCCCGGAGACTTTTAATTTTCTTGAAATTTTTCGCTATTCATGCCATAATTTCACCGGTTTTTATTAATGGAAAGGAGCTTTCATGAAAAATCAAAATTTTTGTGCGAAACCTTGTTGGAACGGCTATTCTTGCCGCTTTGGTTTTTGGCCCTACAGCTATTGCTGGGAAGTCTTAAGCTGGGCCCCTTTAACATAACCTTAACTTTGGTTCCCATTATTTTTGGGAGCTGTCCTTTACGGACCGCTAAGTGCCGCCTTTCTGGGTGGACTCTTCGGCTTTTTGGTTTGCATTTCCGTGATTTCCGGAAATGACGCGGGAGGCTTTATGCTCTTCTCCCAAAAAGCCCGTCATCACCCTTGGCTCTTTGTATGATTAAAAAGTACCGCGGCCGGGCTATCTGTCCGGACTGGTGGCAGAAGTCTTGCCAAAAAGAATGCTACTCTGTCCCTATTTTTTTAGCCGCAGGAATTGCTCCTGTGGTGAATACCGGCATTTTTCATCTTTGGGACTTCTTCTGTTCTTCCAAGATACCTTGGTGCTTTGGGCCAATGGGCAAGATAAAATAGTAGACTTCCTTCTTTTCAGTATTCTGGGAATCAATTTCACCACGGAATTCTTGGTGAATCTGGTGCTTGTTCCCATTTTAGCCCGTATCTTACGAAACCTTCGCTTTGTAAAGCAAGAGCTTGCCGTATAAGGAGAGAAAATGATTTTAGCCATCGATTGCGGGAATACCCATACTGTTTTCGGAACCATTACGGAAGAGGGAGAAATTCAGAAAATTTTCCGTATGGAGAGTAGCCGGAGAAAAACCAGCTATGAATATGCCGCAGATATTGCCCAAATCTGTCAGCTTTTAGAGATTGATTTGCAGGGCTTGGAGGGTTCCATCCTTTCCTCCGTTGTACCGGAACTCACCACCTCTTATCAGAAGGCTATGGAGCTTCTCTGCAAGGGAAAATGTGTGGTGGTCAACAGCAGTAGTCCCATGAATATGAGCTTTGCCATGGCGGATCCCAGCGGTGTGGCTCCGGATTTGATTATCTCCGCCGTGGGGGCAAAAACTAACTATCCTCTCCCTGCCATTATTATCGATATGGGCACCGCCACCACTATTACGGTAGTGAATAAAGAGGGTGTCTTTATGGGAGGCGTAATTCTTCCCGGAGTGGGCATCTCCATGAATGCCCTGGCCAAGGAAACCTCTTTGCTTCCCAGTATCGATGTGGCACCTGCCAAGACCTTGATTTCCACCGATACGGTAGAGGCTATGCGGGCAGGCATTATTTACGGCACCGCGGGCTCCTTAGACGGTATCGTGGAGCATTTTCAGGAAGAATTGCAGGAATCGGGGAGCGTGATTGCCACAGGAGGCTTAGCCCACCTGATCTGCCCTTATTGTAAGCATGAGATGATTGTAGATGATAACCTGCTGCTGAAGGGGCTGTGGAAGATTTGGCAGCTGGAGCAGGGGAAATAGGGCTGAAACAGGGCTACGCTCGCTAGCTTAATCCTGTGTATTGAAGGGACTGTCTTTATTGATAAAAGATGCGCTCTGAATGCAGTATGGGTCTCATAATTGGGGCACGCTCTCACTAACTTCGCCTTCTGTAGCAGTACTAACTTCAGCTTCGCTTGCTCGCTTTCAGTAAGTACTGACGTGGCTCCAGATTGCCCCTATTATAGACTCCATACTGCATTATTCGCTTTAATTATTGGTTTTTACAGTTCTTCACTTCGCTGGATTTCGCAAATACCGGGCTCAGACTACCCCTATTTCAGACCTATCCTGTTCAGGCTGTTATGACTCGAACTTCCTCTGTTTCAAGCCTATCCTGCTTCAGGCTGTTATGACGCGGATTACCCATGTTTCAGACCTATTCTGCTTCAGACCTATATTGTTTAGAAAATTATTTTGAAGCCCCGTTTACAACAGTAAGACACTGAATAATACCAGCACTCCTATCGGGAGGGGCTGTCCTTCCATTCCCATTTGATAAATCCCTATGGGGGAGAGGTAGGGAATAAAGCTTGGGATATTGCTTAAGGAGGAAAAGTCTACAAAGCTTCCGCCCAGGAAGCTGAATAGAAGGCCAAGGCTTAAGGACAGGCCTCCTGCGATTTCCGCTCCAAAATACGGAGTAGGATAGTCTTCTGGCAAAGCTGTAAAGGAAGAAGGAAAATCCCAGGGTGCAAAGTAGCGGAAGGAGCAAATTCTTGTAGAGTACTGCAAGGCGGAGTCCTCCTTCTTTTTCTATTCCCAAAATAGTTCTGCCTTCCAGCACAAGGAAAAATCCCAAGCTCAAAAGGCCGAAGAGCAGAATGCCGCTGAGATGGTATCGTATTCTTCCGGCGGGATAGGTTCTGCTTCTTTGGAAGACCCTTTTTTCTTCTTCTCTTCCCAATGCCGTTCCTAAGGAAAAAAGGAAGAAGTACAGCACAAAGCCTAATACGGCTTCCCTCTTGGGCTGGAACAGGCTTCTGCCCCTTTCTCCCTTCAGCTCTTGAATCTGATACAGGGGTTCTGTTCTCTTACTCTTGGCAATGGACTCTTCTATAGCTTCTTTTTCCGTTTCGTTAAGGCTTCTTCCTAAAAGACTTTCCCCATAGGCAAGAGCGCCCTTCTCCATACGAAGGGTACTGCTGAGAGCAGCTACAATTTCCCGAATTCCCATTTCTGCCAGAGAATCCGCACTGCTTTCGTAATGTAGGCTTCCTCTTCCCTCCGTATCTCCGGTAAATCCCTCTTTAATCCAAAGTACCCCTCTACACTGCCCTCCAAAAGAGCCTTTTTCGCTTCCTGATTTTCCACGACTTCCACTTGAAGCCCCTTTTCCTGTTGTAACTCCTGAATTAATTCTGCACTCCACTCTCCCTGATCTTCCCGTACCAGCATAAGCGAAAGCTTTCTTTCCCTCCCACCCGGGAATAGGCAAAAGAGAAAGAAGGAAAAGAACAAGCAAAAGGAAGCCCCTGCCGCCCCCTAAGAGGAGAGAAAAGCGAAGAGAAAGTAAAGAGCAGGGAAAAGGAAGGGCAGACTTTTCGTATGATTTGTATTGTCCGCCGGGTCTATCTTTGTCCGTATTGTTCGTCCGGTCTATATTGTCCGTCCTGTCCGTCTTGTCTATCTTGTCCATCTTGTTTATCTTGTCCATCTTGTCTCTTGGATTCTCTCTGGAGCTTTCGGGAAAAATGCTTTCTTCGCTTAGAAAAATGTTTTTAAGCTTAGAACATATTCCTGAAAGTATTCCTAAGGCAAGGGCCAAGGCGTCCCATAAAAGCAGGGGAAGGCCAGTAGACAGTAAAGTAGAGAAGGAAAGCCCTCTCCGGACTCCCTCCAAGACCATTCGATTCACGGTAATAGGAGAAAGACGCTTCACAAGCTCCGGTGCATTGCTCTCTCCGAACAGCTTTCCGGTATAGAGAATTCCCAAAAAGAGTAGGGAAAAGGATAGTAATTTTGCTGTGCTTTCCTCTCCCATAATTCGAAACAATTGATAAAAGAAAAAGAAGAAGCTCAAGAGCTCAACACAAAGAATGAAAGCAATCGGTATCAGTTGTTCTAGGGAAAGGTCTAAGGACTTTTTCAGCGCAAATAAGCAGAGAAGCAAAAGGGGCAGTGCAGAAAGAAATAAAAAGAAGAGCTTAGAAAGGAAAAAGCCTCTTCCTCCCAGCAGGGCAAATCGCTGGGGAATCCCCTTCTTTTCCTCTTCCGGCACTGAGAAAACGGAAGACAGGGCACAAAAGGCCAATAGGAAGAAAAAAATAAAGGAAAAGATGCGAAGGGAAAGTGCCTTCTCCACTTGGCTACTCTGCCCCTCCTCATCAAAGACAAGCTGTCGCTTTAAAACAGCCGTAAGCAATCTTTCCGAAGCATGCTCATAGAGGCTTTCTTCCTCTTGTTTGGAAAGACTTTCTCCATATAGGGCATGAAAAACCCCTTTACTGATTTCCTGTTCCTTCTCCATAATTTCCATAATGGAGGTGAAAATGCTTTGGAACAGGAGACTTTCCGTAGGCCGATTGGCATTTAAGCTTAAGTCTACCGGCTCCCCTCAAAGCGATAGGCGGTATAAAAGAAATCCTTGGGGATTCGTAAAATGCCTACTACTCCCTCTTGGAAGGCCTTTTCCCTACCTTCCTGTCCGATTTCTCCCTCTTCCTTGATAACGGTAGAAAACAGCTCCACCTTCTCCATTTCCCGAATCAGGGTTTTGGACATAATGGTTTGATCTTCATCAATCACCATCACCGGAAAGGCCTGCATTTGACTGCTTTGTCCTTGAAAGAAAAAGGCAAAAAGGGGAAACAGGAGCAGGGGAAAGAGTAAAATAAACAGTCCTCCTTTTCGGAGAAATAACTTTCCGTCCTTCCAAATGGCCGCAAAAAATCCCTTCATTCTCTTCTCCCCTTAGTCCTTTTCTATCTTCACCCCTTAGTCTTGGGATGACTTCAATCCGATGCTATACACTTCTCCCTTAGCTTTCCCTGTTCCAAGGTCAAAATTCTATCTGCCAGATCCTCCAGCTCTCCTCTTCCGTGGCTGATGAGCAGCATCCCCGTGCCCTGCTTCTTCATTTTCAAAAGCAGGTCTCGAATCCTGTAATAGGATTCCTCATCACAGCCTACGGTGGGCTCATCCAAAAGCAAAATGCTTGGACGAAGCATGAGAGCCGATGCCAAATGCACCCGGCGCTTCATTCCCCCGGACAGGGCGGACAGCTTTTCCCGGCTTTTTTGAGAAAGTCCCAACTCCTCCAGAAGCCAGTTCCCTCTGGTTTTTAAAAGCCTCCCCGGTATTCCCTGAATTTTTCCGTAAAAAATCAAATTTTCCAAAGCCGTCAGACTGTCATAGAGGGACAGGTCCTGGGGCAGATAGGAAAGGCCCTTTCGAACCTCCTTAGGCATCCGGATTTCTCCCTCCTGATAGGGAAGCAGACCGGCAATTGCCTTTAAAAGGCTGCTTTTTCCGGCGCCGTTTTCTCCGCGAATCCCTACGATTTCTCCTTTGAATAGGGAAAGAGAGAGCCCCTGTAATATGGCGCTCTCTCCTCTATGATACCTAAGGCCTAAGTTGTTTATCTCACAAAGGCTCTCCTTCATCATCCTGCAAGTTCTCCCTGTAAAGTAGCTGCAACCTTCACTAAACCATTTCCAATGGTCTCGCTCAGCTTTTCAAAATCCTCCTGGCTGTAGTTGGAAATATCCACTTCCTCTTCCTTCGGAAGTGTAGCTGTACCGGTCTTGGTGGTGTTCAGATTAATCTTCGCACTGCTAAAGGGCATATGGTATTTCTGTAAGCCTTCTACTACAATCTCGTGATTGCTGCTGTCCTTCTCTCCGTCAGAAACTGTAAGGGTAAACTTCGCTCCCATTCCCATAGGATCATGTACGATATAGGTTCCGTAAGGCATTAAAGCGGAATGCTTGGTGGTATCAATCTTATACTCCAAAGCCTTAACATCCAGAACACCGTTTCCGCCGGAAATGCTTCCCTCCAGCATCTTATCCTTTACGCTATAGCTGTTCTTTAAGTACATATTCTCGGAGCTGGAGCTTACAACATTAATCTGCTCGGTAACCTCTTTGCCCTTCTTGGCAATCTCCAGAGAGAAGGAATCGTCCTTTGTAGAAAGCAGAACCTGTCTTAAATCTCCGTCAACAACCGCAATCTGCCACTGGAATTCATTGTCCGCCATCTCCTTAGCGGTATCCGCAGCATTATCACGAATCTCCTTTGCCAACTCACTAAGCTGATCCTTTGGAGTTTCTGCATCTCCCATGCCTAAAGCGCTGTCCCAGGTGCTGGTCGCATAAACATCCTCTAAAAGAGACTCTAAATCACTGTCCTTTTCTACCGTATCTGCCAGCTTCTCGTAGAAATTCTTTAAATCTTCCTCTGTGGGCTTAAATACGTAAACCTCTCCGGTATACTTCTCCTTCAGATTCTCTAAGGTGAACTCCTTCTTTTCTACCGTTAAGTTATCCTTATTCATGCTGCCGACAAGGAGATCTCCGTACTTCTTGGAAATCTCTGCCAGACGCTTTCTGTTCTCTGCAGACTTCTTTAAATCCGGAGCCACAATATCCTGCTCAGTGAGATTCTTCATAATGGTCTTTAAATCTCCCCGATAGTAGTGCTCATCCGCTACAGGAATCGCAAAACCGATCTTTCCGTCACGATAATCCGCAAAGCCTTCCAGTAAATCTGTACCCATGATCTTGGCACTTAAATTCACGATAAAGGAATTCTTCTCCGCATCCATGTCATACTTTAACTGAATCTGAGAATCCTTCAGATACTTATTCATTTCGTCACTGCCTTCGATTTCTCCGGTAAGGGTCATATCGGAAGACTGCTTTAAATCCTCGTTAATAAAGCCTAAGGCCACCATGGCATCCATCTTATCCTGGAGATACTTCTCCTGATAATGAAGGAACTTCTGCTCTGTGCTTAAAGCCACGCCACCGGAAAATAACTTCTTTCCAAAGGCAAAAAAGCCTGCGCAAAGAAGAATAATTACGGCAACAACAGGGATTAAAAGCTTCATGCCCTTCTTTCCCGCAGGAGCCTCCTCTAAAGTCTGTGCATAGGAATAGCTTGCCTGGGGCTCTACAGGAGCAGCTTCTGTAGCTGTTGCAGCACTTACTGCATGATCAGCATTCGCTCCAAGCCTCACTACTTTCTGCTGCAGCGCTTGTTTCAGCACCGGTAGCACCTGCCTCAGCGCTTACAGTTTCTGCGCCTTCCAGCTTTTCTCCGCAGTGCTCACAAAACTTCTCCTCGTCTTGGACTTCCTGTCCACAATTCGGACAATTTTTCATTCTGTTTCCTCCCTTTGTCTTCAATTGTCGATTGAACAGGCTTATTTTAACATATTTATAGAAATAAATCTTTTAAAAATATATTAAATTTTTAAGGGGGTAGTCTGAAAGTTTGCATTCTAAAATCATAGTAAGGGTGCAATCAGTCTCAAAGCGCCCTGTTTCATTCTGGTGAAAAGGCTTCGATTATGCCCCTTATCCGGGCTGACTTCCGTAGAAGTACGGAAAAGCTCATGGAAATCGTCCGCAATATCAAAGATACAGGGACTTTCATACAGTAGAACTCCATTTTCAAAATGATGGTAGAGGGAACGATAATCCAGATTAAAGGTTCCCACCGCCGCCATAACATGGTCCACCAACACCTGCTTGGAATGCAGAAAGCCCGGTGTATATTCATAAATTCTGACTCCTGCCCGAAGAAGTCGGGGATAGTAAGAACGGCTGACGGCATAAACAAAGGTCTTGTCCGGAATTCCCGGAAGGACAATCCGCACATCCACCCCTCGCTTTGCCGCAAGACATAAAGCTCTGCTCATCTCATCGGTAATAATCAGATAAGGCGTGGTAATGTAAATGCTTTCCGCGGCGGACTGAATCATATTCAGATAGACATCCTCTCCCAAGGGAAATCCGTCTGTTGGCGCATAGGCATAGGGCGCGCAATAGCCCTGTCCGGTATAACGATCCCAATGTCTCGGCAAATAATTGTAAAGTCCCCGCACCGGACTATCATCCATGGCATGCCACATTTCCAGGAAAAGCAGGGTTAAAGTACCTACCGCCTCTCCCCGAAGTCGAATACCTGTATCCTTCCAATAGCCGTAGGGAGAATGAATATTAAAATACTCATCCGCCAGATTATAGCCTCCGGTAAAGCCTATCTGACCGTCCACAACAGTAATCTTTCTGTGGTCCCGGTTATTCATGAAAAGATTCACCATAGGGACAATGGGGTTAAAGATACGACACTGAATGCCCCACTCTTCCAGTTCCTGCACAAACTTCGGATCAATGAAGCCGATGGAACCCACATCATCATAGAAAAGGCGAACCTCAACCCCTTCCTCCGCCTTTTTGCGAAGAATTTCCTTGATTTCTCCAAAGGACTGTCGATCCTCTATGGCATGGTATTCCATGAAAATAAACTTCCTCGCCTGGGACAGGGCTTCCAACTGTGCCTCCAAGCCCAAAGAAGCTTCCTTATAAAATACAAGCTCCGTGTTGCGATACACCGGAAACTTTCCGCCTCGCTCCAGATAAGCAAACTGATTTCCCACGGATTTATTTTCCTTTTTCAGCTGGTCAGAAATCAAATGAGACTGATCCAGATAAGGGAAGAGCATGGCATCCGCCGCTTCGATTCTCTTCCGCATGGTTTTTGTAAAGCCTGAGCCGTAAACCAAAAGATACAAAAGCATTCCCAAAATCGGAAAAGCCATAATCATAAAAATCCAGGTCATCTTAATAGAGGCATTGCTTCGCTTGGCAAATACCCCCAAAAACCATAATTATGGAAAAGACTCTGGCAAAAAAATGGACGCTCAAAGGTAACTTTCCGTCAAATAGTACAGAAAGAACCAAAACCATGTAATTTGTAAAATCACTGCCAGTATTACGAAAAGCAGGCGACCGACACTATTTTTTCTGTCCTCTTTGTGAAGGACCTTTTCCCCGTTTGGGCATTTTTATTCTCCTTATTTCCAGAAAATCGATACTATTTCAAAACAACCCTGAGTTTTTCGCCGTTCCTTCGTTTCTTCTCCTGAATTTTAAATTCTAATAAAAAAAGAGGAAAAGTCCAGCTTTCTCTCTTTTCTTCTTCGAACTGCACAATTTTTTTCGTTTTTCGTGCCCTTTTTCTTCTAATTTTCTCTGATTACAGGGCAGTGGCAATCGAATAGCCTCTTCCTCTTCCGCCGTAAAGCAGGTGTTTTTCCAGTGCCTTCACATTTTCCCAAAGCTGTTCCTTCTTACTCACCCCCACAAAGTACGGAGGTAGTAGCTTGTCTCAAGCACCCAGGATAAAGAGCCATTTCCGAAAGACTCTGCCCTCTTTCCCTCGGCAATCTTTAAAAAGCTTTGCAAGCATCTGCCGTTTTTTTCCTCGGTAAAAGTCCTCTCTATGCAAATATCTTCCGTCCTTCATCATCCGGGAATCCTCGGGAATCCCCTCCACATAGCGGTTGGAAAGGAGCCCCTGCGCTAAAGGACTGAAACAAATAAGCCCCATGCCTTCTTCTTTAGCGGCAGCCTTTAAGCCATTTTTCCTCCACCTTCCTATCCAAGATGGAATAACGGTTTTGGTTAATTACCAAGGGAAGCCGTATTTCCTTCGCAATCTCCACAGCCTTCTTCATGGTTTTTCCGTCATAGTTGGAGATTCCCGCATAAATCGCCTTACCGGACTGCACAATCTGAAGCAGGGCCAACATAGTCTCCATCAAAGGGGTATCCGGATCCATACGATGGTGATAGAAAATATCCACGTAATCCAACTGCATCCGTTTCAAGGAAGCGTCACAGCTTGTGAGCAAATACTTTCGGGAACCACCGTTTCCATAGGGCCCCTCCCACATATCATAGCCTGCCTTAGTGCTAATCAGAAGCTCTTCCCGATAAGGGCGAAAATCTCTTTGGTACAGAATACCGAAATTTCGCTCCGCCTCTCCATAGGGGGGACCGTAATTGTTGGCCAAATCAAAATGGGTAATGCCTAAGTCGAAGGCCTCCCTAAGAATATCCTGCATCTGCTCCTGAGAATTCCGTTCTCCGAAGTTATGCCAAAGTCCCCAGAGAAATCGCCGGAAGATACAGACCGGATTCCCCCGCCTTTCGATATTCCATGCTATCATAACGATTTTTATTAGCTACATAAGCTTTTCTAATATCCATCTCATACCTCCCGAGACAATTTATTTTCCGGACTTCTCAAAAAAAGAAATATATTGGGGAAGCCCATCCACGAAATCACAGCTGTATTCCCCTAAAATCAAGGGCGAAGATAGGCTAAGGCCTCCTCTTCCAGACTGTGTCCGTCCTTTCCGATCCAAGATAAAGGAATTTTTTTCTCCTGATTGGCCACCTCGGAAAGAGGAACTGCGGAATACTCTACAGCATATCCGATTCCCGCTTTAGGGGATTTCCCGGTATTGGAATTCTCCGAATCCTTCTGTCCGGAAGACTTTTTCAAAAAGAGTTCTCTCCGGATAGCTTTCTCCGAAGAGAAGACATTTTCCCGTTTTCTCCCAATACTGCCAGTTCCACTGCCTGAGCTCCCAATAAAAGGACTCTTCCACATCGGTTTTAGAAAGCAAATGTCCGGCACAGCGCTGTAAAAGATTAAACTCGATGCTTCTGGTTTTCACCGACATTTTCTCTAAAATCATCTGCTCCAGTACCCCTCCCGCTCCTCCGGCAATGCTGTGTCCAAAGGCATCTTTGTTCCCTTCCTCTCGACCGTAAGTATAAAGGAATTTTTCCGTTACTGTCCTTAATGCCCTCCGAAACCGCTACCATCACCTGGTCGGACTGCTGAAGAGCTTTCTCTACGTCCTTTTGGAACTGCTCCTTGGAAAAGCTCTGCTCCTCCAGATAAATAAGATAAGGAATACTTCCTTTTTCTGCGGAAAGAGCTGCGGCGGCGGTAAGCCAGCCTGCATTTCTTCCCATCATTTCCACAATCATTACATATTTGGTGTCATAAACCAGACACTCCCGCTCCAGCTCCAAAAGAGAGGCTGCAATATACTTGGCGGAGGAACCGAATCCGGGACAATGGTCGATTCCTTCCAAGTCGTTATCTATGGTTTTGGGTACCCCCACCACCACGATGTCCTCCCCCTGTTCCTTGCAGTAGGCGGACAGCTTCCAGGCGGTATCCATGGAATCATTTCCTCCGATATAGAGAAAATAGCCTATATTCCACGCCTTAAAAACGGATAAGAGCTCCTGAAACTCTCTTGGATCTTCCTGTGGATTTTTCAGTTTTAAGCGGCAGGAGCCCAGTGCCGCCGCAGGGGTCTGAGCCAGTCTGGAAAAATACGCCGCCTCCTGCCTTGTACTTCCTTTTCCCAAGAGAAAGTCTCCAAAGGGAGAAAGAAGAATGCTCTCTTCCTCTTTTTTCGGAAAATGCTCTTCCATCTGCTTTTCGGCGCAGGCCTTCAGCTCCACAAATTCCTCTGAAAACACGCCGGCAATGCCATGCTGTGCCCCATAGATTTTATCGATCTTTTCCTCCTGCATAGCCTTCCAGATTACCCCGGAAAGACTGGCATTGATTACCGCAGTAGGTCCGCCGGACTGGGCCACCAAAAGATTCTTTTTCATAGTACTCCTATTCTACTTTAAGCCTCATCTCACTATACCGCTCTTGGCTATACCACTCTTTACTTCTCTTTGCTTTACTACTCTTTTGCTTTACTACACTTATCTTTACTAAGCTATTCTTTATTCTGCTTCTCTTTACTTCACTGCTCTATGTTAAGCTTTATGGGCATTTGCCCTACTTTCCCTTTTCTTCCAAAAAGTGAGACAGGAAGGACATGGGAAAGGGAGGAGAAGACAAGGGCTTCACCGCAAGCTGCATCAAAAGAAGAGGGTTATCATCCATCAAAGCCCGGTTTAAAGAGAGCTTTCCGCAGGACTTACAAAGGTGTAGAATGCTCCAATCCCCGTCTCCCTTGGAGATTACGCCGATGGGCTCCATTTGTCCATGACAAGTAGCTTTCGGTCTCCCGGCTCCTCATCCACATGGAGGCTGTACAGGCAGTGGGGACAATGATTTCTATGCTGAGAACCTGCTCCCTCAGGATGAATTTCCTTTTTCCACAGTGGGCACAGCGGAAGCTTTCCAGACAGGGGGTGAAAGCGATAATCGATCGCTCTTGGCTTCGCGCCCTTTCCCACTCCGCTCTCTTTTTGCACTCCGCCATCTTTCCATTCTGCGGCATCCTTGCGCCCTCCGGTCTCTTTCCGCTCTATGCGTTCTTACACTCCGCCATCTTTTCGCTCTGCCACATTCTTCCTCTGTCCCTCACCTTGATTTCTCAGAAGCTCCCGGCTTCTTTTTCTTTTTTTAAAAGGCATATCTCCGTTTTGCATGACTCCTACTTTCTTTTTCTCTTCGACCTCAATCTTTTCCACTTTGTGTTTTTACCATAACATTTTACTCTTCCGACTTGTCAATAGAATTTTCATGCCAGTCAACAGCGCTTTCATGCCGGTCAACAGAACTTTTGGGCGCCGTAGCACTTTTTAGACTCTGTAGAGCTTTTTGGGCGCCGTAGAGCTTTTCAAAAAAATGCTCCAAGGCTCTCCCTCAGGATTTTTTTATTTCATACTGTCTTTCTTCTCCCGTTTTTCAAATCCAAAAAGGAGAGCTGATAGCAATGTAAGCCCACTGTCCCTTTCTGTCGGGAGCCGTACTTTCCGTCTCCGTAAAGTGGAAAGCCTCGGCCGGCAAACTGGGCACGAATCTGGTGAAAACGGCCGGTTTCCAGCTCCACATCCAGAAGCATCCATGCCTCTTGCTCCGCCAAAATCTTATAGCGAGCACCGCTTCCTTTACACCCTTTCGAAGACTTTTCACCGGGAAAAGCACTTCTGCTTTTTGCTGTCCTTATACAGGTAATCTTGAAAACGTCCCTCTTCCGGAAGAGCTTTTGCCCTCTTCCCCCTTGGGTATCACGATATGATAGCGTTTTTTGATTTTTTTCTCTGTCAGCTGCTTGGACAGAGCCGCCGCAGCCTCCTTATTTTTCCCATACAATAAAAGACCGGAAGCCACCTTATCCAGACGGTGAATAGGAAGGCAGCTTTTGGGAGCATCCTTCTCGCTATCCAGCCCCGCTTCTTTATAAAACACAAGGTAGTCTTTTGTTTCTTCGATAATCAAGCTTCCTCCTCGGGAAATCCCTCTATCCGATCCGTATCGTTCCCTATTTTAACATAAATTTTCCCTCCGAAAAGGGCAGAGTCCGGATTCTTTTTCTTTTTCAAAAATGAAAAAGTAAATTCACTCATCTATTCCCCAGTAGATTTTACTTCTGCACAGTTGATATTTTCTCTTTCACATCACTCATGGTATGTTTGAACTCCTTCTGACAGCAATGGAAGGAGTTTATTATGAGTAAAATTATTCCCGGTAACCAAAAACATCTTTCTTTAGAAGACCGCCTTTTTATAGAGCAAAGTCTAAATCAAGGGCTTTCCTTCAAGGAGATTGCCAAAGTATCTTTGCAAAGACCCTTCTACCATTTCTAAAGAAGTGAAGAAACACCGAGCATCGAGCTGGTATCACAAGGCGACTTTCTGAACAAAAAGAACTTTTTGCGTTCATCGTTACCAGTGTCGTAAAAACAAATGTCTGTAAGAAGATTATTCTTTGTGGGATAAAGTGTACTTCTTGTCCTAGCTGCAATCAGACCTGTAAGGACTTTGAAAAAGGAATGCTGTAATCGCCTAATGAAAGCTCCCTATGTCTGTAATGGTCTGCTCACAAAAGCTTCATCACTGCAGCATCGCCCATAAATATACCTATGATGCCAGATTTGCTGATAGAAAAATACAGGGAAACCCTTAAAGACTCTCGTCGAGGCATAAATCTTTCCGAAAAAGGAAGCAAGAGAAAAGGACAGCATCATTACTCCTCTGATTGCAAAGGGACAATCCCCTTACCAGATTTTAGTGAATCATCCGGAATTACAGATGTCTGTTCGCACCATGTACTCATACATTGACCAAGGAATTTTTACTTCCAAAAATATCGATTTAAAACGGAAGGTGACATTCAAACCAAGGAAATGCCATAAAAACACAGATATCAAACCGCGAAATATTTCATGGTCGAAGCTATGAGGATTTCTTGAAGCTTGGATTAAATGCTTTTGTAGAGATGGATACCGTTCATTCCTGTAGAGATTCGCAAAAAACTCTACTGACCTTTTTCTTTACTGAGGAAAAGCTCTTCCTGGCTTATCTGTTAAATCGATGTACAAAGGGAGCAGTCAAAGCAGTCTTTGACCGTTTAGAAAGACGTTTTGAAGATGTCTTTGACTTTCAATCTATCTTTGAATATATCCTCACAGACCGAGGATCGGAGTTTGGGGATCCTGTCGCTTTGAAACAAACCCTAATGGAATCCAACGTAGTAGCATCTATTATTGCGATCCCTATGCGTAGTGGGCAAAAAGGGGATTAGAGCAAGCCCATACCATGCTTCGCATGATTCTTCCAAAAGGCTCTTCTTTTGCTTTTCTTACACAATGGGATGTGAATCGGATTGTAAACCACATCAATTCCACGCCAAGGGAAAGCTTAAACGGAGATACCCCTTATCAAAGGGCACTAAACAGATATGGAGAAGATGTCTTAAAAGCACTTCAGCTCGGGCCCATTCATCCTGACGAGGTTTGTCTGAGGCCCAAAGCTGATTCGCTTTAAGTAACCCAACAACCCAAAAGCATATCTGCTGTCAGACAGGGCAAAACTTTTACATTTTTTTGATATAGCCAGTGGAATTTAGTCCTACACACGACTTGTCCTGTGGCTTATTTCCCATGCCCGGAAAGAGATTTTTTTGAGGTTGTTATGCACTATTATAGCAAAATCAGGCAGAAATGAAATTTCAAACTGCCTGATTTTTTTGGGATTTTTAAGCTCGGTAGAATTTACTTCTGCACTGGAATTTACTTTTTTTCAATTTAGCATTCTTTTCTTTTTCCCGCATTTCTTGTCATTTTCCCAAAAAGAATGCTAGGATAAATGCCAGTTTGTCGGGCTTTTAAGGAGGAAAAAAATGTTTCTAGCAAAGAATTGGGTGGATTATGCCGTTTTGGATAGCTCTTCCGGAGAAAAAAATTAGAGCGTTGGGGAAAGTATATTTTGCGTAGACCGGACCCCCAGGTCATTTGGCAAAATCCGAAGAAAAATCCTCTGTGGAAAAAAATGTAACGGCCACTACCATCGTTCCAAAGCCGGCGGAGGAGACTGGGAATTTTTCGACCTGCCCAAGCAGTGGAAAGATTGCCTATGCGCTAAACGGAAATCCGGAGCAGAGCCTTGCCTTTTCATTTAAAGCCCTTTGCCTTTAAGCATACCGGACTGTTCCCGGAGCAGGCAGCCAACTGGGATTGGTTTTCCGAAAAGATTGCAGAAGAAAAGAAGAGAAGACTGGAAAGAGGCGATAAGACGCCTATCAAAATCTTAAATCTTTTTGCCTATACGGGAGGCGCTACCTTGGCTGCGGCAAAGGCCGGTGCGGAGCTGACCCATGTGGATGCTTCCAAGGGTATGGTTCAGTGGGCCAAGGAAAATGCCGAGCTTTCCGGCCTTGCTTCCGCCCCCATCCGTTATCTGGTGGATGACTGTGTGAAGTTTGTGGAGCGGGAAATCCGAAGAGGCAACCAGTACGACGGCATCATTATGGATCCCCCCTCCTACGGTAGAGGTCCCAAGGGAGAAATCTGGAAAATCGAAGACAGCATCTATCCCTTTTTACAGCTCAGCGAAAAAATCCTGAAAAAGGATGCCCTCTTTTTCCTCTTAAATTCCTACACCACCGGATTACAGCCGGGGGTTATGGCCTATATGCTGAAGGATTTGATTCAAAAAAGTCGTGGAGGTATCGTGGATTCTCAGGAGGTGGGCCTGCCCATTGCGGAAAGCAATCAGGTGTTGCCCTGCGGTTGTTCCGCCAGATGGTTTCAAGGAGAAGAACGTTCTTAAACCGTAAGTTTTTTGTCCTTTTCGTTAGGAAAAATTCGTTGTTTTTCCTATGAGAAAAGGATAGTATTATAAAGAGAAGCTCAGAATAATATATTTTTACCATCCTTTAGGGATTGTCTATAGAGATTTGGAGGACAAAATGAAGAAGAGATACCTACCCTTCCTGGTGCTTGCAGGAATCAGCCTTTTTTCCGGCACCGCTTTTGCAGCGGGTTGGAATGTAAACAGCAGAGGACAGCAGGTTTATCAAAATGATAACGGTTCCGTGGTGCAAAACTCCTGGATTAAAAATCAATCAGAACGGCCAGACCCTTTGGTACTATGCCACAGGAGACGGAAGCCTGAAGCAGGACGGCTGGCTGAAATTACAGGATTCCTTCTACTATTTTGACGGAAACGGCATTATGCAGACCGGTTGGGTAAATGATGATAATTATTACTGTGACCCCGGCACCGGAAAGATGATTACCGGCTGGAAACAGCTTCCCCTTCCCTCCGGCGTTACCGCTGACGAAAATCGAAAGGGAAATAACGGAAACTACTGGTTCTATTTTAATCAAAGCACCGGAGAAAAGCTTCGTTCCAAGGATGGTCATGTTGCGGTAAAGACCTTGGACAATGCCTCCTACGGTTTCGATGAAAACGGTATCATGGTTACCGGTTGGGCAGAGGTAAATGATGCCAATCCGGAAATTGCGGGCTATGTATTTTTCGCTGAGAAAAACGATAATAAATTCAAGATGGGACAGCGTTTAAGCGGCACCTGGTACTCCACCGTAGGTCCTGAAGGAAACAGCAGTAAGCTTTCCACCGGGGATGTGGAATGGTTCTATTTTAAGAATAATGGCCATCCCGCAGCCGGTAACGAAGGAGTGTACGAAGTCCAGAGAATCAACGATAAGCGTTACCTCTTCAACGAAAAGGGCAATCCCGTTTACGGCATCCAAAAGGGACGCACCGCTTCCAATGCACCGGAAGGCTACTACTATTGTGGAGCCAACAAGGCTGACTGTTCCGTGAAAACCGGAAGAATGAATCTGGTGGACGGAGACGGAGACAACATCACCTGTTTCTTCGATCAAAACGGTCGAGGGATCACCGGCATCAAACAGGATTACCTGTACTTTAACGGACGTCTCCAAAAAGGCGGATCAGGGCTCCCGTTATCAGAAGGTCACCCTTCCCGGACAGAACAGAAGCTACGTGGTGAATGAATCCGGACGAGTCATGAAAGAAACAAGACCAAATACCGTGACGGAAACGGTAATAAGTGGTCCGTAAATGCCAGCGGTGTGATTACCCTTGGATGAGGGACTGGACAGCGTAGAGCTTCAATCCCCCGAAGGTTACGGATTTAGATTAAAAGAAAAAGGAACTGAAAAATCAAAATACCGACTTCTAGCAATATAGGTCTGAAGTCGGGGCCGTCTGAGCTGATACTTGCAAAAACCCTGCGCAGTGAAGGACTGCACTCATTAATAGAAGCGATTGATGCAGTGTGGGATCTATAATCGGGGCACGTCTCGCTCACCTCGTCCTTCTGAAACAGTACTAACTTCGAAGCTTCAGCTTTGCTGCTTTACAGTAAGTACGACGGGCCCAGCGTGCCTCGATTATAGACTCACACTGCATCATTCGCTTCAATTATTGATTTTGCAGTCCTTCACTTCGCGGGACTTTCGCAAGAATCGGGCAGACGTGCCCTCATTCAGACCTATATTGCTCAGAAAAATCTCATATTTTGATTTTACAGTTCCTTTTTGTAAGTTTAAATTCAGACTCGTATCGCGCATAAGCTCCTTCGGAAAGAAGCTGTCCCTTCATCCGGTACAGTCCTTTGTGTACTGCCGGAACCAAAAGCACTCCAAGGGTAAGAACCATTTCCACGGAAATGTAGCTGATATTATAGCTGAAGGAATACCAAACGGGATTCATACCTTCCGGAGCGTAGGAAGCGAAAAACAGTACGCCGGATAAGAAGGCGAAGAAAAAGCGTCCTAGACAAGCCACAATATAGCCGATAAAGAGGCCATGCTTCTTTTGGGAAAATAAGCCGGATAAACCTAGGGCGGTAAAGGCTAAAACATAATCCGTAATAAACTGGGCAGGGCTATAAAAATAGGGCTTCAAAATGAAGCTCAGAGCTCCATAGGCCAAACCGGACAGGAATCCGTAGGTTCCGCCGAAGAAAAATCCCGGTAAAGTGGCAAAAAGCATGGAGCAGGCGGTAACCGATCCTCCCATCGGCAGGGAAAATAGATTAATCATTCCCAGTACCAAAGACATGGCAACACAAACTCCGGACAAAAGCAATCTTTTTGGTGTTATTATGCATAAAAAAATCCTCCTATGCTGTCCAAAGGACAATGGAGGGCTCACTATAGCTTCCCTACGCTGGCATTATCCAGGTCAGGTTAAAGGGTTGGTTTTCACCTCTCAGCATACAGCGCCCCTAGCAACAGTATCAGTTTAGTCCGAATAGATGGTTCGTCGTCAAAGTTTTTTGCTATTTCAAAAAGAAAATTTAAAAGCTTCTTTTTCCCTATGATCAAAGCATCCCTTTCATAGAGCCATAAATCTATTCTTTAAATATTTCGGCTCTCGAAATACTACTAAGCTCTTCCTCCATTTAAAATTCTCCATAAAGGATTCGCATACTTTTGAAGAAGATAAGCCGTAGCTTGAGATAAAAGCAGACAGTAAATTGGGCTCAAACTATAAAAGCCAAAAAGCAAAACCTCTCCCGCTTCCGGAAAAAAATGCTTTTGCAACATAAACCAAAGTCGCAAAAAAAGATAATGCACCGCATAAAGATAAAAATTATGGTCTGCATACTTTTTTCCAAAGGCAAAAAGACCTCTCCGGCAAAGAAGAAGCAGGAAAAGCGCGGTACTGATTCTATACAAAACCGTGGTCAAAAGCAAAAGCCCGATGGTCTTTCCCAAGACCGTATAGCCATAGCAAAGAAAGGCTGAAAGCAGAAGGAGAAACGGAGAAAATGCAGATTTCTTTTCCGTATTTTCATAAGTAAAGCCCTTTCCCTCTCCGGAAATGCCAAAGCCAAGCAATGCCAAATAAGCACCAACACTATAATAAAAAGCCGCATCCTCATTGAGATAGGGTATATCCAGGCGAAAATACACCAAGCCAAGAAAGAAGAGGGGAAAATCGCCAAAAAGCAGGTTCCCCACCTTCGAAGAAAAACATTTTCGGAACAGAGAAAGACCTAAGGCAAAGAATGGACAGGCGTAGGTCAGAAGAATCAGCTGAAAAAAATACCAAAATACCGGCTGATAGCGATAGAGAAATATCCCCTCAAAAATTCCGTGAATACTAAAGTCTGCTTTTGAAACAAAAGATAAAGAACCGTCATTCCGGTATTCCAGAAAAGATAGGGGAGGACATAGGAAAAAAAGCGTTTTCCCAGCTTCTCTTTCCATTGGGAAAGGCTCTGCAAATTCCGGAAAAAAAGATAGCCGCTGACAAAGAAAAATCCGGGAACCGCTACCTGGCCTAAGAATTCCGAAAAGAAAAACTCCCATTTTTCCAAAAAAGAGCTCTCAAAAAAGGGTAGCCTTGCTACGCTCTGCAACTCTTCCACGGAAAAATGGGTGCTATGAACAAAAACCACCAAAAGGGATAATAAAAAACTATATTGGGGAAATACAGAAAGAAGGCTTGTTTCCAAGCCTCTCTTTTCTTTACATATCATCTTCCAACTCTAAGCTAAACTGTTCTGTCTGGGAAGCTCTGGCTTCCTTGTACTCGGCAACTCTCTTCGTAATTCTGCCCACCGGATCCAAAGATAGAGGAAATGGAAATATCATGGTTCATATTGTCAATAAGAAGGGCAATGTACTTCGCCATGCTTACATTGATATACCATTCTCTCTTTAACAGCTCTTCCGGCTGATAAATCAGGTCTGTGGTCAGAACCCCTGCCAAAAATTCCGGCTGCATAGGCTTCATCGAACTTGTTAAGACCGTTGGTAAATAAAGCCGAAGGTACAGCAAGCATAAACGCGCTTTGCCTTTCTGTCCTTTAATGCCTTGGCTGTATCGATTAAAGACTCTCCGGAGGAAATCATATCATCAATGATGATAACGTCCTTTCCTTCCACATCCGTTCCCAAGAACTCATGAGCCACGATAGGATTACGTCCGTTTACCACCTGGGTGTAGTCTCTTCTCTTATAGAACATACCCATATCTAAGCCTAAGACATTGGCATAATAAATGGCACGATTCATTCCGCCCTCATCCGGGGAGATAATCATCATGTGATCCTTATCGATGTCCAAATCATTTACGTTCATCAGAAGTGCCTTAACGAACTGGTAGGTGCAGGAAACATTGTCAAAGGAGTCTCTGGGAATGGCATTCATGACTCTGGGATCGTGAGCATCGAAGGTTAAGAAATTCTCCACGCCCATTTCATGAAGCTCCTGCAGCATCATTGCGCAGTCTAAGGACTCTCTTCCGGATCTCTTATGCTGTCTGGACTCATACATGAAGGGCATAATAACGTTGATTCGCTTAGCCTTTCCTGTGGTTGCCGCAATCAGTCTCTTTAAATCCGCATAGTGGTCGTCCGGAGACATGTGGTTCACATGGCCGAAAATGGAATAGGTCATGGAGTAGTTCATCACATCCACCATCAAGTAAATGTCCACGCCTCGTACGGACTCCAGGATTTCTCCCTTTGCCTCTCCTGTTCCGAATCGGGAAATTCTTGTTGGAACAATGTAATCCGATTTCTGATACCCTGAAAAAGCAAGAGTTTCCTTATGCTCACTTTCTCTCTTGGTTCTCCAGGTAACCAAGTAATCGTTTACCTTCTTTCCCAAGGGCTCAATGGACTTTAACGGCATCAAAGCCAAAGGTCCTACCGGAATACGCTCAATGAACTGTGAAGTTCTGGAATCAGCCATGACTATTCTCCTTCCAAACATATAGACACTTACGGATTAAAAATACAGGAAAGCAAAGAAAAAGTCTATGCTCTTTTTTGCTTTTAGGAAAAAACTTTTGTCGAAGAGATTTTTGGAGTGTTCTTCGTAAAAGGGTTAACGCTTTTGCTCTTATGGCTTCGGAACAGGGGCACGCTCCCGCTAACCTCGCCTCGTAGCGGATACTAAGCGAAAAACTGCGGTCCCCTTGTTTTTCGCTAGTACCGACGGGCTCAGATTGCCCCTTATTCGAAGCCATAAGGCAAAAGCTACTGCTACTTTTACTTCGCCTCTCCACAAAATATCTCTTCGATGGAAAGTTAAGGGTATGACGGAAGGAAGGGGCTGTAAAAATTAAAGTACTAAAGATATTTTTGGCAATATAGGTCTGAACTTGGGGTAGTCTGAGCCCGATACTTGCGAAATCCGGCGAAATGAAGATCTGTAAAAATCAATAAGTGAAGCGAATAATGCAGTATGGGTCTACAATAGGGGCAATCTGAGCCCGTCAGTACTTACTGAAAGCAAGCAAAGCGAAGCTTGAAGTTAGTACTGCTACGAAGGCGAGGTTAGCGGGAGCGTGCCCCGATTGTAGACCCATACTACATTTGAGCGCATCTTTATGATAAATACAGTCTTTCAATACACAGGATTAAGCTAGCGAGAGCATGCCCCAAGTTTAAACCTATATTGCTTAGAAAATTTTTTTAATTTTTTACAGCCCCTTCTTCTACCTTAGAGTCTCTGATCTTTCCCATATAAGGGGATGATCTCGTAGTCGGACATGAAGCGGGACACTACTCTGTCGGAATAGGTCTCTCACAATTCTTTAAAATTCAAATTTGTAGATATCAGCATGGTTTTTCGGTCTAATATCCGTTGGTGAGTAGAGCGAAAAAAAGCGGGAGGTGGTGAAAGCTGTTGGAAAACTCCGTTCCCAAGTCGTCAATCAGAATCACATCCACTTCTTCGATATAGTCTTCCGTATCTTCTTCTCGCATCCTTTTGGAAAAATACTCAAAGAGCCCTGTGGCGGTAAAATACAATACACTTCGCCTCTATCCAACAGTGCCTTGGCTATGGAGTGAAGGAAATAGGTTTTTCCGGTTCCGGTACTTCCGGTAAAAAAGATGCTGCGGTTATTTTTCGGATATTCTTCGCAGTAGTCTATCAGATAGTCCCGAATCTCCTTAATATATTCCCGCAGGGTTTTGTTTCCGCATTGGCCCAGCTTCTCTATATTGTCGAAGCGCTCCAACTGGAACTTGGAGAAGTTCTCCCGTTCCAGCACCGCCCCCATACGGGACTGTCGATATAGAAGCTCTCCCTGCAGCTTTAAAAAGCATTGACATTTCTTCCCGTCCACATATCCGGTATCCTGACAAAGGGGACAAAAATGCTCTTCTTCCTCTAAATCCTGTATCTTATATCCCGCGCCTTCCAAAAAGAGCTTTCTTTTCTTTATGCAGCTTTCCGATTTCTTCCTTTAGTCGAAGGAGTCCTCCCGATTTCCTGCTGCATTTCTCCGGCAACGGATAAAGAGAAGGCTCTAACCTTCTCCTCCAGCTCTTCCAGTTCCGGAAGCTTCCGGAATATCTCTTCCCTTTTTCTCAAATATCTTCTATGGGCTTCCAGCTGTCTTTCTGAAAGAATCCTTTGTATCTCCTGAACCTGTCCGTTACTCAGTGCCATGCTTTTGCCTCTTCTCTACTTAGCGGTATGAAACTGTCCAAGTCGTTCTAAGGCCTTCTGCTTAGCCAAAGAATCATAGTCTACCTCTTCCTGACTGAAATTCAGGAAGCGATTGCCCTTCTTCTCTCCGGAGGCGCTTCCGCCCTTTCCTTTCGAAGAAAAATGTATTTCCGCCGGTCTTTCCGTCTCCGTTTCCTGACTTTCATGCCCTTTCGCCATATCAAAATTCTTCACATGCTCTCTGGCAGCCCGAACATCTCGAATGCCCAACTCGTGCCAGTCCACCGCCACCTTCTGCATATAGCGACAGTTGGTCTTTTGCAGGCTGCAACAGTAGTCTAAGAAAAATTCAATCAGCTCCGCATCCATTTCCAGAGACTGATACATATATTCAAAAAGCTGGACATGGGAAGGGGTTACCACAGGCATCAAATGCTTGGCTACAAACAAGATGCCGCCAAATTCTTCCTCATCGATTTCACGCTTTTTCCCGTCCATTTCTTGTTTTTGCTCATCAAAAAAAGAAGTCCTTTCCATACGGCTCAGCCTCTCTTTCTGAGACAGCTTTTTCCTCGGAAAGAAGAGCCGCCTCTTCCGACTGCAATTCCCTCTCCAAAGCTCTGGCCGTTCCTTCTTTTAAAACCCCCTTTTTCTCCCAAAAAAGGATGGCTCTTTTCACGTCCTGATCGGTTAAGCAAAGGGCCTCACCAATTTCCTTGCCCTTTAGCTTTTTCTTTTTGATGGCGAAGCAAATACAGATACACCTTCACATAATCTCCATTGGCTTCGGCTACATATTCGTCTATAAATGCATTCGGAACACAAGTAATCTCCGCCTGGATTCCCTCTTGAAACTGTATCTCCATCGCTTCCCTTTCTCCCCTAAGTCGTCGGTGAGCAAATCATAACATAGGAGCTTTTTCAGTTCAAGAAGACTACTCCACAAGTTTATCCACAGGACTTATCCACAGCAATGTGGATAATGTGGGTTTCTTTTTCATTTTCTTTAAAAAGCTTGATTTTACTGGGCTTTGTCTATCCTTTTTGAAGGATTTTCACTCCGGTTTATCCACAATTCTTTGGGTGGATTTCCGGAAAATCAGGAAAGAAGAAAATAATTTTCTTTCCCCCAACTCCCCCGGTTTTCAGGAGATAAAAAGAAGGTTTCCACCGTTTGGGAAAAAGAAAAAAATTCCTTTTTCTTCCACGAGTGAAAAACCTTCTTCAAAAAAATTCTATTCTTCTCTCTCCGCACCTTCCAGGAAAGCAAATCCTCTCCCACGTCTACGATATTTCCCTGCACCCATGGTAATCAAAGAGGTCTCCTCCTTCACATGCTCCAAAAATAAACTTCTCAATGGAAGGAAAATCCGGAATATAGTATACGTTGGTGTTCTGAGAAAGCATCAGCTTTCGCAAATCATCCGAACTGATGCCTACGGTATTTTTCTCTCTGGCAGCATAAATGTCCGCCAGAATAATCTCATCCGCCTGGGCCAAAGCTCCCGCAAAGTCCTCCATTAAGGCCTTCGTTCTGGAATAGGTATGGGGCTGAAAAAAACAATCCACAGCTTTCTATGAGGATATTTCTGAGCCGCCGCAATGGTAGCCGCAATCTCCTGGGGATGGTGGGCATAGTCATCAATAATGGTAAAGCCGTTAATCTTTCCCTTTCGCTGGAAACGGCGATCCGTTCCGGAAAAACGATGCAGAGCCTCCTTGATATCCTCAAAGGAAATTCCCAAATATCTTGCCACCGCAATGGCAGACAAGGAATTGTAGATATTGTGCTCTCCGGTAACGGAAAGCACCACCTTTCCTCTGTCCTCTCCGTGCTCAAAAAGGGTAAAGCTGGGTCTGGCATAATGGTCATAGGAAATAAAATTTGCCGTATAATCCGCGTCCCCGTGGCCGAAGGTAATCACCTTCCGTCCGCCCAAGTCCTCTAAGAAGTATTCATAATGGGGAATATCCTGTTGATGACCACAAGGCCATCCTCCGGCAGTCTTTCGATAAAGGTTTTGAAGGAATCCCGAATCTCATTAATGTCCTTAAAGAAGTCCAGATGGTCCGCTTCCACATTTAAAATTACCGCAATGCTGGGGAAGAAGGAGTGGAAGGAGTTGGTATACTCGCAGGCCTCTGCCAGGAAAATGTCGGACTGTCCCACACGGAGATTTCCCCCAATATCCTTCATCATTCCCCCCACTGTAATAGTAGGATCCTTTGCCGCCTCCATAAGAATCTCGCCAATCATGGAGGTGGTGGTGGTTTTTCCGTGGGTACCTGCCACGTTAATAGCCGTAGCATAATTTTGCATGATGCGTCCCAGAAGATCTGCACGAGTCATCATGGGAATGCCTCTGCGCTTAACCTCCTGAAACTCCTCGTTATCCTCGGAGATGGCGGCAGTATAAACACAAAGCTCTACTCCATCCTGAATATTTTGACGGCTTTGGGGAACAAAGACCTTGATTCCCAAGCTTTCCAGGTGCTCTGTCAGAGGAGAGGTCTTGGCATCCGATCCGGTCACGGTAAAATGACGATCCAGCAGAATTTCCGCCAGGCCGCTCATGGAGATACCCCCTATTCCGATAAAGTGCACCCAAAGTGGTTTGTCAAAATGAATATCGTACATATTTCCTCCTAAAGCATTTCCTTACTACTGCTTAGTTGTTTATCCTATTACCCTGATAAGTTTTATACTCCGTAAAACCCGTCGCAAAAAGCTCTTCTTAAGTTTTATACTGCGTAAAATCCCCGCCGCAGAAAAGCTCCTCTTAAGTCCTATACACCGGCTCCGAAAATCACTTCCTTACGACCTTCCAAAGCCAAAAGCAATGCATTTCCCAAAACACCTACCGCAATGACCTCTCCCAGTCCCACTGTAGCAAAGAGGAAGGGATAGCTGTCCGGTACCCCGTAAGCATACTGCAAGACAAAAGGCACAATAATGGCATTGGCCAGGATGGGCGGAACGCATACCAGGAACTTATTCTTGTTCCGAAGCTGATAGCTTAAGATGGCAGCAATCAGGGTAGCCAGGGTTCCGAAGATTACATCCGGCATTGCCGCTCCGGAAAAGAAGTTTCCTAAAAGACAGCCAACCGCCAAGCCCGGTACCGCCGCAAAGCTGAAAAAGGGCAAAATACAAAGGGCTTCCGCAATACGGAACTGAATCGCACCGAAGCTGATGGGCTTAAAAATCAGCACCAAAGCCACATACACAGCTGCAATCAGAGCCGCCTGGGTTATCATCTTGGTTTTTGATCTTGAAAATGCATAAATTCTCCTTTAGTTTTGTTTAGCGTGTGGAAGGTCTCGAACACACGGGTGAATAGTTACAATCCGTGAGATTTTAGCATAAAATCGGCATTCTTCATAGTTTTTATTTTCGTGATGGAAAAAAGAGAACAAAAATATAGCTCCTCCTCTTTCTCCGAGGAGGAGCTACCCTTAAATTGAATCCGAAGAATAGTTCGGTGCTTCTTTTCGTGATATGAATATCGTGGGGATGAGACTCTTTTAAGGATGCGGGAGAAATCTTCACAAACTCGGAGGTTTCCTGCAAGGTGGGAATGTCCTTTGCTCCGCAGTAGCCCATGCCGGCACGAAGACCGCCGATAAACTGGAAGATGGTATCCTCCACCTTTCCCTTGTAAGCCACTCTTCCTTCCACGCCCTCAGGCACCAGCTTCTTTGCCCCGGCCTGGAAATAACGATCGGAAGAGCCGTTCTTCTCCTTCATGGCACCGATAGAGCCCATGCCGCGATAAACCTTGTATTTTCTTCCCTGATAAAGCTCAAACTCACCGGGAGCTTCATCACAGCCCGCAAATACGGAGCCCATCATTACGGTGGAGCCGCCGGCAGCCAATGCCTTCGCCACGTCTCCGGAGTACTGAATTCCGCCGTCCGCAATAATCGGAATTCCATATTCCTTGGCTACGGAATAGGCATCCATAATGGCGGAAATCTGCGGTACACCGATTCCGGCAACCACTCTTGTGGTACAAATGGAGCCGGGTCCGATTCCGATTTTCACACAGTCCGCTCCCGCCTCTATCAGCGCTTTCGTAGCCTCTTTGGTGGCAACATTTCCGGCGATAAGGGGAAGGTCGGGATACTTTTCCTTCAGCAAACGAATACAAGAGATAACATTTTGGGAGTGTCCATGGGCGGAATCCAAAACAACCACGTCAACATGAGCCTTTATAAAGCTCTGCAGCTCGATCCAATACATCCGTGGTAATACCCAGAGCAGCACCGCAAAGAAGTCTTCCCTGCTTATCCTTCGCCGCATTGGGATATTTAATCTGCTTCTCAATATCTTTGATGGTAATTAAGCCCTTTAAATTCCCCTCATCATCCACAATAGGGAGCTTTTCCACCTTGGCACGGGCTAAAATGGACTTGGCCTCCTCCAGGGTTGTCCCCTCCTTTGCGGTAACCAGATTTTCCGAGGTCATGCAGGCGGAAATCGGACGATTAAAGTCTTCTTCAAAAACAAGGTCACGGTTGGTGATGATGCCGATGAGCTTCTTTCCTTCCGTAATCGGCACACCGGAAATCTTAAACTTCGCCATTAAGTCGTTGGCATCCTTCAGGCTATGATCCTTGGTGAGGGAAAAGGGATCGGTGATAACACCATTTTCCGAACGCTTCACCATGTCTACTTCTTCCGCCTGGGCCGAAATCGACATATTCTTATGGATAATGCCGATTCCTCCGCATCTTGCCATGCCGATGGCCATCTGATGCTCTGTTACGGTATCCATTCCCGCAGAAATAAAAGGAATGTTCAAACGAATCGTCTTCGTCAAATACGTGCTTAAATCCACCTCATTCGGCACAAGGTCTGAATAATGCGGAACCAGTAAAACATCGTCAAACGTAATTCCTTCACCTATGATTTTCGCCATATTTCCTCTTTTTCTTTAAAATCAAACTGATGTAGTAAAAAAATTTTTTTCTATCCAATAGTTTTTACTTATGCATAAGAGAAAAACTATTTTTTTAACTCCTCTTTTTCTATTCCATCGGAATTCCCGATATCCTTTCTGATAGCAGGCTCCCTTCGAAATGGATTTCTCCGATATGGGCATAAATCTTTCTCCCTACAGGCGGAAAGGCTGTCTCCCATGGTGGTGACGGAGAGCACTCTTCCTCCGTCGGAATACGCTGCGCCCTCTTCCAGGACAGTATTGTTATGGTAGACAAAGATAGTCGGATCGGTAATTTCTCCCGTGATCCGCTTATGCTTTTCATAGGCATGGGGATAGCCCTTCGAGGTCATGACCACCGTCATGCAGGCTTTCTCCGACCACTGAAAGTCTTCTCCCGAAGGCTATGGGAAATCGCCTTGTCCATAAGAAGCAGTAAATCGCTTTGAAGCCTTGGCAAAGATTACCTCTGTCTCCGGATCTCCAAAAGCGTACGTTAAATTCCAGAATCTTCGGCTCTCCCCCCATTATCATAAAACCGATAAAAAGAATGCCGCTGTACTGAAGTCCTTCCTGCTCCAGTCCATAGGATATCTTCTTAAGAACCTTTCCAATCTTCTCCTTTAATTCCGCATTAAACAGCTCGTTGGGAGAATAACAGCCCACCCCGCCGGTATTGTCCCCCAGGTCTCCGTCATAGATTCGTTTATAGTCCCTCGCCGATTCCAAAGGAAAAAGCTGATTTCCGGATACCACGCAGAGAAGGGAAGCCTCTTTTCCATCCAGAAACTCTTCGATGACTACCTTCTTAGCCTCTTCTCCGAAAATCTTTTTCACAAAGAGATCCTCTAAATACTGCTTTGCTTGCGCTAGCTCCTGAAAAATCCCGACTCCCTTTCCGGCGCAGAGCCCATCCGCCTTAATCACAAGGGGATAGGAAAAAGTCCTGTAACGCCTCCACCCGCTTCTTCATAAGAAAATACCGTTTTGTACCGGGCGGTGGGTAAGTCATATTTCTCCAAAAAGCGCTTTTGTAAAATCTTTGCTCCCCTCTAATTGGGCAGCCTTCTTTTTTTCGGGCCGAAATGCTTTTTACTCCTGCTCTTTCCAGTTCATCCACAAGTCCTTCACACAAGGGCTTTTTCCGGGCCCACAACAACAAAGTCCACGTGCTCCTTTTGCAAAATCTTTACGATTTCTTCATTATTCCCAAAGGAAAGATTTCTCTGCATAGCGGGCTGTTCCCCATTTCCCGGACAGCAATACAGCTTTTCGCAGAGCGGACTTTCCTGTAATTTTTTGCAGAGTGCATCCTCCCGACCGCCATTTCCCACAACTAATACACGCATAGTACAGCCCCTTTCATTTATTTATACTATGAATCTTTGTTCCTCGATATCTTCAGCTTCTTAAAAAAATCTCAGTCCATGAGAAATCTTAATACCTCAAAAAGCTTAGTTCCTTGAAATCAGAATTCCATGGAATCCACATTCCCCCAACTCTTCTTTTCTCTTAATGTCTAAAATGTCGAATATGGGTCATTACCAAAGCAATACCATACTGATCGCAGAGAGCGATTACCTCCGGATCCTTCACTGAGCCTCCCGGCTGGATGGCTGCACGGATGCCGTGTTTCTGCAAAAGCTCCACCGTATCGGCAAAGAAGAAGCCGTCGGAAGCAAGCACAGCCCCGGAGTGTTTGCCTTCTCCATGGGAAAGGGCATCCTCCACTGCCCAGGTACGCCGCACCTGCCCCTGACCGATTCCGAGAGTCGCGCCGTCCTTTACCAGAACCGCCCCATTGGAAGCAACCATTTTTACCGCCTTAAAGCCAAAAAGCAAATCCCGCATTTCCTCCTCTGTGGGCTTCCGCGCACTGACCACTTCCATTTCTTCCGTAAGATCCGCATTGTCATAGTCCTGTACCAGAATGCCTCCCAGCACTTCTTTCACCGTCTTCTTCGGAAGGGAGAAGGTGGACAAGTTCGGCATCACAATCACACGCAGATTCTTCTTCTCTTCCAGAATGGAAAGGGCCTCTTCCTCATAAGCCGGCGCAATCACGATTTCCATAAAGAAGGAGTGTAAAACCTCTGCGATATGCTTAGTCACCGGTCGATTTAAGGCAAAAATCCCTCCAAAGAGAGAAGTTTCATCACAGGCATAGGCCTTATCAAAGGCTTCATCAATATTTTCCCCGATGCCGATTCCGGCAGGATTGTTATGCTTTGTTCCCACCACCGCCGGCTCGGAAAATTCCTTTACGAATCGAACCGCATTGAACATATCCGTATAATTATTGTAGGACAGCTCCTTTCCGTGAAGCTGTTTCCACTCTGCCGGATTCTCCTCGTATACCTTCTCGTAGAAAGCGGCATTCTGGTGGGGATTCTCCCCATAGCGAAGACTTGTGCCCAGGCGATAGCTCAGGCTTAAGTACTCCGGATTGGCTACAGAGAGTCGATTACTAAAGTACTCTGAAATCAGCGCATCGTAATAGGCGGTATAGCGGAAGGCCTTCGCCGCCATGCTTTCCTGATAGGAAAGGTCATTTCTTCCCTCCTCAAGACGATGGAGAACCTCTTCATAATCCCTCGGATCCGTTACCACCAGGACGTCCCGGAAATTCTTTGCCGCGGCGCGAATCATGGAGGGGCCGCCGATATCGATATTTTCCACCTGCTCTTCCTCACTCGCCCCTTCCTTCTTAAGTACCTTCTCAAAGGGATAGAGGTTATTGACTACAAGGTCAATGGAGTCGATTCCCAGCTCTTCCACGGTTTTTTGATGCAATGCGCTCTCTCTTCGATACAGGATTCCGGCATGGATGCGGGGATGCAGAGTCTTCACCCTCCCGTCCAAAATTTCCGGAAAGCCGGTCAGTTCGGAGACCTCCTTCACCTCCACTTCTTCTTTCAATAATTGATAGGTTCCCCCTGTGGAAATCAGCTGATAGCCCTAAATCCTTTAAGCCTTTACAAAAAGTCTACAATGCCGTTCTTGTCAAAAAAACGCTGATTAATGCTGTCTTCATACTTCCTCCCGAATAAAGGCACGCTCTCCCTGCCAAAACACCCGATCTTCCAAACAGGCTTTCACTGCAACCGGTAGAATGCGATGCTCCAGTTCCAAAACCTTTCCTGCAATCTCTTCCGGTCTGTCTTCTTCTAAAACGGGAACCACATCCTGCAGTAGGATTGCCCCGCCATCCACCACATCGCTTACAAAATGTACAGTTGCCCCGCTCCATTTCACTCCGGCACGATACACTGCCTCATGCACTCTCCTCCCGTAAAAGCCGGGACCCGAGAAGGCCGGAATTAAAGAGGGATGAATATTTACAATATGCCGGGGAAAATGCCGGATAAACTCCGGAGAGAGAATCTTTCAAAAAGCCCGCAAGCACAATCCACTCCACTTCTCTTTTCTCAACTCTTCCAAAACTGCGCTGTCATAATTCCCTTTTGGAAGCACCATGGTCTCTATTCCCACTGCCTTCGCCCTTTCCAGTCCATAGGCGTCCCCCCGACTGGAAACCACAAGGCTGATCAGGCCGCTTTTTTCATGCACCTTATCGATAAGGGACTGTAGATCCGTTCCTCCCCCTGAAATAAACACTGCTATTTTCCTCATTTTACTCCCTTAAAATACTGTACCCCGCTGTAAAACAGATTCTGGGGATTCGGAATTCGACGATTCCGATACAGTCCCTTGCCATAGCGTTCGCTGTGTCCCATTTTCCCTGAGATCAAGCCGTCCTCCGAAACCATGCCCTCGATACCGTACAAAGAGCCGTTGGGGTTGAACTTTCCATTCAGGCTTGCATTTCCGTCAAAGTCCGCATACTGGAAGGCCGCAAGATGCTTCCACTTTTCAATGGATTTTCCTACAAGCTTTCCCTTCGCCATGGGAAAATACCACGTCATGCATCTCCCCTAAGCGAAAATGCTGGGTCCATGCACTGTTTGTATTGGACACCCTGGTAAAGGCGGTAGTGGATACATGGTGCATACAGTCATTATGGTACAGCGTTAAATCCTCCTCTGTTAAATCCCGAATCTCTCCATAGGGAAGTAAGCCGGATTTTAAGAGGGCCTGGAAGCCGTTACAGATTCCAAGGATGAGACGCTTTTTCTTTAAATGCAGATGAACCGCCTCTTTCACCTTCTCATTTCTCAGGAAATTTACAATAAACTTGGCAGAGCCGTCCGGCTCATCTCCGCTGGAAAAGCCTCCCACAAACATCAGGATATGGGCGTCCTTTAACTTCTCCACGAACTCTTCCATGCTTTCCTTTAAATCATGCTCTCTTTTATTCCGAATAATGACCGTTTCCACCTCTGCCCCCTCCTTTTGGAAGGCACGGGCACTGTCATACTCGCAATTCGTTCCCGGGAAGACAGGAATCAGAACTTTCACCTGATCCACCTTTTCCGGAGAGAAAAACGCTCTTTCCGTCTCTTTGGGACAGGTTCTCACAATTTCCCTTCTCCAGATTCACATACTCCGGATAAAAGCTGTCTCAAAGGTGCCGGTATAGGCTCTCCGCAAAGTCTCCTTATCGAATGGTTTCTCCATTGGCCAAAATATCCTCTTCCACCGTTCCGATCTTACGGAAAGGCAGGTCGGAAGCACCTCGCTTCAAATAACCATAGAGCCCGGCTGAAAGTCTGCAAGGTCTTCCATTGTGACATGAAAACCTAAGTCATTTCCCACTGCCATCTTGTAAAGGGCGGAAAAAGCGGAGCCTTCCTCCAAAACATAGACGGAACAGACCTTTTTCTCCGAAATATAGCGGTGCAGGAGATCATACTTCGCTACCGTCTCCGATACATTGGGAAAGCCTCTCTCATCCTTAACAACCGGCAGGAAATAAAGGGTATTTCCGGTCTTTTTCAGCTCCGGTGTAAGCACCTGATCTACCTTCACCGTACTGCAAGCAAAGGAAATCAGGGTTTCTACCACATGAAGATCATTAAAGGTACCGGACATACTGTCCTTGCCCCCTATGGCAGAGATTCCCATGGCTCTCTCAGCGTGCAATGCTCCCAGCAAGGCTTCCGCCGCCATGCCCCACTTCTTTGCATCTTGTCCCAGCTTCTCGAAGTACTCCTGGCAGGAAAGATAGAGGGTCTTTCTGTCTCCTCCTACCGCATAGACCTTTGCCACGGAGAGAAGAAGCGAATACACTGCAGATAAAAAGGGAGAGTAGTGAGAAATCTTCGGAATAAAACCGTAGGTCAAAACGGTCGCCACATCACTATCAAAGCCTAGAGTGGGAAGAGCCTGTACGGAGGCCTGCACCGGCGTTAATTCTTCTTTTTCCCGTGAAAGGGCATTACTACCGTTGTTGCCCCTGATACTGCTATCAAAGTTTCGTAGCCAGTCCCTTCTGAGACGCCACATTTTTCTCTGAAAGTTCTTTTACAGCGTCGTCTTTATGAAAGCCATGATGGAGGAATGGATTCTCCTCAGGGTGATCCGTTAAAACAGCCTCTCTATGCTGCCGCACCCCGGAGGTCTCCAGGAAAGAGGCCTTTAAGTCCACCACCCTTTCTTTTCCCATATACATTTCCAGTCGGTTTCGATCGGTCACGGTGGCCACATGGGCATATTCAATATTTTCCTCTTCGCAGGCTTTGACAAATGATGCGTAGTCCTTTTCCGAAACCACCACCGCCATTCTTTCCTGAGATTCACTAATGGCGATTTCCGTAGCATTTAAGCCCTGATACTTAAGAAGCACCTTATCCAAATGAATCTCCATTCCGGGACTGATTTCTCCGATAGCAACGGCCACCCCGCCGGCACCGAAGTCATTACATTTTTTAATCAGGCGGGAGACTTCCGGACGACGGAAAAGTCTTTGAATCTTCCGTTCTTCCGGGGCATTGCCCTTCTGTACCTGGGACGCCATGGTGTGTAAAGAGCTGCTGGTATGCACAACACTGGAACCGGAGGCTCCCTGGATTCCATCCCGGCCGGTTCGTCCGCCAATGACCACCACCGGGTCTCCCGGCTTCGGAAGCTCTCTTCGCACATTTTCTGCCGGACTTGCTCCGACTACCGCGCCCACCTCCATGTGCTTTGCCACATAGGAATCATCATACAACTCCCGTATGAAGCTGGTGGCAAGGCCGATTTGATTTCCGTAAGAGGAATAGCCCTGCATGGCTTTCTTCGAAATCTCCGCCTGAGGAAGCTTATTGGGAAGGGTCTTCTCCCGCCCTTCCAGGACATTTCCCGCACCGCTGATCCGCATCGCCTGATAAACGAAACTTCGTCCGGATAAGGGATCCCGAATCGCACCGCCGATACAGGTACTGGCTCCCCCAAAGGGCTCGATTTCCGTTGGATGGTTGTGGGTTTCATTTTTAAACTGAATCAGCCACTTCTCTTCCTTTCCCTCATGTTCCACGGTCGTAAAGAAGGAGCAGGCATTATTCTCGGAACTGACTTCCACGGTTTGATCCTTTAGAATGATTCGATGATACTTTCCCACAATGGTCGCCATATCCATCAGGGTAACAGGCTTATCCGTCCCCAGTTCTTTTCGAAGGCTTAAGTATTCCTGCAGAGCCTCTTCCATTTCCTTCTGAAAATGCTTAGACTCCACGGAAATCTTGTCCAGTTCCGTCTCAAATGTGGTATGCCGACAGTGGTCACTCCAGTAACAATCCAATACGTAAAGCTCCGTTTCACTTGGGTCTCTTTCTTCTTCTCTGAAAAATTCCTGAATAAAGATGAGGTCTTCCATCAGAAGAGAAAGATTCATCTCCGTCTTTAAAGCAGCAAGTTCTTCCTTTCTAAGCTCCCGGAAACCGCTCATATCCCGCATCTCTTTTCTCTCTGCATCCGGCGAGAAAGAAAGAACGGACAGTTCCTTCTCCTGGGACTCAATGGGGTTCACCAGATACTTGGAAAGCTTCTCCAATTCCGAGGAGCTGAGGCTTCGATCAAAAACAAGCAAGGTTCCGGAGCGCACAAATGCCTTACTTTCCGCATCCAAGAGTCGAATACACTGCATCGCACTGTCTGCCCTTTGGTCAAACTGTGCCGGCAAGGTTTCATAGGCAAAATAAAAGCCTTCCTGAAGGGGCAGCTCTTCGAAAACTTCGTTCACCATCACCTCGGAAAACACGGACTGCTCCGCCCGTTTCAATACTTCTTCTTCAATAGAATACACATCATAGATTTGGTAAATGGCCGCGCTTTTCACAGGGATAGAAAGGCTGCGGAACAATTCCTCTACCAGTTTTTCCTCTTCCTGCCGGTACTGCTCTCTCTTTCGTACAAAAATACGTTTATCCATAGTCCACCTTTTCCCACATATTAAGTACCGGAAATCCTCCGGCGTCTATTCCATTGTCACTTCTTCGGTGCCTACCGAATGGTCACTTTTCCGGCGCCCACTCAATAGTCACTTTTCCGGCGCCTACCGAATGTTCACTTCTCCTGCACTGCTCACTGCCCAATGGTCACTTCTCCATTTCCTCTCACCACTTCTCCGATTCGCCCTGCCTCCGGAAGCATGGATAAAACTTTCTTTTCATCCTCTTTCCTTACAAAGAGGGTAAAGCCTACTCCCATATTGAAGGTGCCGAACATTTCCTCCCGACTTAATTCTCCCCACTCCTGTAATTTGCTAAAAATAGGAAGACGGGGCAAAGTGCTTTCTTCGATTACCGCAGAAAGTCCCTCCGGTAAAACCCGGGGCAGATTCTCCGGCAAGTCCTCCTCCGGTAATGTGGGCCATAGCATGCACATCCACTTCTTTCAGAACCGGAAGTACTTCACGAACATAGATACGGGTTGGCTCCAGTAAAAATATCTGCAAGAGCTTTTTCCGGAGATACTCTCCTTTTTCCAAATCCAGCTGCATCTTGTCAAAAAAATAATTTTTCGAACCAAAGAAAAGCCGTTGCTGTGGATTCCGGAAGAGGGCAGTGCCAGAATGCTATCCCCTTCCTTCACTTTCTGCTTGCCGTCAATAATCTTCTCCCGGTCTACAATTCCCACAGCAAATCCGGCAAGGTCATAGTCCTCCTCCCGGTAAACTCCGGGCATCTCTGCCGTTTCCCCTCCGATTAAAGCCGCACCGGCTCTTTTACAGCCTTCCGCAACACCTTCCACAATCCCCGCCATTTTCTCAGCATCAAGCTTCCCGCAGGCGATATAATCTAAGAAAAATAAGGGCTTTGCCCCCTGACAGAGAATGTCATTCACACACATGGCCACACAGTCGATGCCGATGGTCTTGTGTCTTCCCAGCTTCTGGGCAAGAACAACTTTCGTCCCCACACCGTCTGTACCGGATACCAGGACAGGATGGGAAATCTTTTCCTGTTCCAGGGAAAATAATCCTGAAAAGCCCCCCAAATCTGATAAAACACCGGGGGTATAGGTCTCTTTTATGAACTTCTTAATCAGTCCTACCTCTTTATAGCCCTGCTCCTTGTCTACTCCCGCCTCCTTATAGCTTAGTGACATACTGCCTCCTCCTTATCGCTTAGTGACATACTGCCTCCTCCTGGAAAATATCTACTCCGGTAAAATATTTTTCATAATAGCCCTTATTGCCACAGCAATCTTCCAGCCCCTCCAGACTCAGATAATAGAGGCTGTCGCATCCGATATAATCCCGAATCTCTTCTACCGTCTTGTTGTAGCCGATAAGCTGCTCGTTCTTCGGAATATCAATGGCGAAGGTATCATCGGAAAGCACCTTGGGACTGGCAATGCGGATATGAACCTCCTTCGCCCCTGCCTCTTTTAGGATTTTAATAATTCTCTTTATGGTGGTTCCCCGAACAATAGAATCATCCACCAAAATGACCCGTTTATCCTGCAGGTTTTCTTTAATCGCATTTAACTTGATATTGACACTGCTGACTCTTTCTTCCTGGGTGGGTTTGATGAAGGTTCTTTGAATGTAACGATTCTTCAAAATTCCATCCACAAAGGGAATTCCCGATGCCTTAGCATAGCCCTTTGCCGCAATCAAACCGGAATCCGGAGAGCCGATAACAATATCCCCATCTGTCGGACACTCCTCATAAAGTCTCTCTCCCGTCTTATAGCGCGCCTGATAAACGCTCACGCCATCAATTACAGAGTCATGTCGGGCAATATAAATCATCTCAAAGAGGCAAAGATGATGGGGCTTTTTAGAAAAATGATGAACGGAATAATCCCCATTTTCTACAAGAATGATTGTTCCCGGTTCTACATCCTGCAAAAACTCCCCATTCATCGCATCCAAGGCACAGCTTTCGGAAACGGCAATAAAGGTATCCTTCAGCTTCCCGAAACACATCGGTTTTATGCCGTAAGGGTCTCTGGCAATCAGCATTTTCCCCTCATCAATATAAATGAGGTTATAGGTCCCCTTTAGGCTTTCCATATAGTCCTGAAAGCTTTCCAAGGGGCCGTTGATTTTATTCACAAGCTCGCAGAAATTAAAATTCCGATTTAAGATGGTGCCGTCCAAAGCAATCATGGAATTTCCATGGTCTGTCTGATACACAAAGGGCATCATCGGCTCATATTTGGTATTGTGGGAAAAGAGATATTTCACAAAACCGATGCCGGCCGATCCACAGATATCTTCGATAATCTGTTGATTCAGTACTTCCGAAAGCAGACCCTTTCGCTTTAATTCACAGACTCTTTGCCCCTCCATGGTGGTGATACCGAATCCCTCCTGTCCTCTGTGCTGCAATGCATAGAGTCCCACCTCCAGGAGGTCCGTAATATCGTTCTTTTTATCAAAAGAAAAAATGCCGCACAGTCCGCTCACACAGCACCTCCTAGAGAGAGATCCGCTCATTCATCTCCTGAACGGACTGCTTCATTTTTTCCTTGTATTGTCTAAGCTTCTCTTTTAAATCCGGGTTGGACAGCGCCAGCATCTCTACCGCAAGAATGGCTGCATTTTCCGCACCGTTGATGGCAACGGTGGCAACCGGAACCCCCTTTGGCATCTGTACCGTGCTAAGCAACGCATCCATGCCATCCAGGCAAGAGGACTGCACCGGTACCCCGATTACCGGTTTGATAGACAGTCCGGCCAGTACCCCGGCAAGATGAGCTGCCTTTCCGGCAAAGGCAATGATAATATCAATCTTATTCTGCTCCATACTCTCCACATAATCCAAAATAAGATTCAAAGAACGATGGGCTGAAATCACACGGCAGTCATATTCCACGGAAAAATCTTTCAAAACAGCAGCAGACTTTTTTACAATTTCTTCATCGGAAATACTTCCCATAATCAAAGCGACTTTCATATTTCTCCTTTCAAAAGGCCATAACAAGAAAAGAACCGTAAAAAGAGGGCCGGGACAGTCCTTTGTACAGGCCTTCTCGGAAAGGACTCCCGATATTGACCTGTACAGGGGAAAACTGTTCCTTCATTTCCTCTTTTATACAGTTCCTTTTTCCAAATACGAATATATCTTTAAGGGTTCTACATAGCTGTCTCCGTCAAAAACACGCATATTTCCGCCGGACAGCTCATCGATTAAAATCACTTCGCCATTACAGCGTCCAAATTCCAGCTTAATGTCATAGAGGGTCAGACCTTTCTTCGCCAGATCCTCTTTGATGATTCCGGAAATCTCTTTGGTCTTTTCTTTCAGCTCTTTGTACTCTTCTTTCGTAAGAATCCCCAGCATAGCTAAAGCATCCTTCGAAATCGGCGGGTCATTTCTCTGATCATCCTTTAAGGTGACTTCTACGAAAGTCTCGGGAAGCACGGTTTTGTCCTGAATATACGCCCCGTACCTGCGGATAAAAGACCCTGTTGCAATAAAGCGGGCAATCACCTCCAGCCCCTTTCCAAAGACCTCACAGGGCAACACAGTCATAGTGTTTTCCGCTACGTTTGCATCCACATAATGTGTCTTCACGCCGTTCTTTCTTAAGAGCTCAAAAAAATACTTACTGCACTTCAAATCCTCTTTTCCAACGCCCTCAATGGTCAGGGCAACGGCATTTGCCCCCGGATCAAATACGCCATTCTCTCCGGTGACATCGTCTTTAAACTTTAAGACCAGATTGCCGTCCTCCAGTTTAAAAACATCCTTTGTTTTTCCGGTGTAAATCTTCTGCATAAATTCCTCCTTAAACTCACTGAAATGGTTCTCCAGAAATAAATGAAGCCTCGGAAGCAGGCTTCAAGTGAAACCTGCCTCCGGGGCTTTTATCCCTAAGGTGTCATACTGCCGTGCAGTATGTGTATCGCTCGGACCAGCTTTACCGGAACCCTAGATACACTTTCTCTCGTGATTTATTCTTGGGAATTAGTTCGAATTACGCCATCATCAAACACCATCTGCCTCATTCTGTCAAGGGTTTTTTTGAGAAAAATATTTTTGTCAGCATAGTAAATATAGATTTTCCTGCAGTACGGGTCCGGAATTAGGGGCACGTCTCGCTAACTTCGCCCTGCAAAGTACTAAGCGAAAAACTGCAGTTACACTTTGTTTTTCGCAAGTACCCGCGGGCTCAGATTGCCCCCCATTCCGAACCCGTACTGCAGGAATATATCTACTGTATGATTTTAGACAAGTGTTTATTTCCGTCAAACCCTTTTCCTTACAAGATCCAGCGCAGGATGTAGTTTTTCAATCGGTCTATTTCAATATTACAGTACAGACTCTAACTTCTGTGGGTGAATCCCGTGCTTCTCCGCATATCCGGTAAGAATCAATGCCAATGCACCGTCTCCGGTTACGTTACAAGCTGTTCCGAAGGAATCCTGTAATGCGAAGATGGTCAGCATCAAAGCAGTTCCTGTCTCATCAAAGCCAAGGACACCGGTAATCAGTCCCAAGGAAGCCATAACGGTTCCGCCGGGAACGCCGGGAGCGCCGATTGCGAATACGCCCAGTAAGAGGCAGAAGAGAATCATCTTCTCTACGGAAGGGAACTCATTGTAGAGCATCTTGGATACCGCCATAACGAAGAAGGTCTCGGTCATAACGGAGCCGCAAAGGTGAATGTTGGCGAAAAGAGGGATTCCGAAGTCCACCATATCTTCCCGGATAGTAGGCTCGGACTTTTTTGCACACTCCAAAGCTACGGAAAGGGTTGCTGCGGAGGACATGGTTCCTACCGCTGTCATGTAAGCAGGACCATAGTGCTTTACAATGTTCATGGGATTCTTCTTGGAATACGCTCCTGCAATGGAGTAAAGAAGAGTCAGCCAAATGTAATGTCCGATCATTACGATAATGATGATGATTAAGAATATGGGTAACTGCTTGGTAATGGTTCCTTCGTAAGCCAAGGTGCAGAAGGTGGTACCGATTAAAAGAGGCAGTACCGGAATGACGAACTTGGTTACGATGGATAAAACGATGTTCTGGAACTCTTCCAATGCCTGGGTAATAATCTTGGAATTGTTCCAAGCTGCCGCAAGTCCCACCAATACGGAGAAGAAAAGAGCAGACATTACCGGCATAATCTGAGGAATGGACAGCTGGAAGACTACCTCAGGAAGCTCCTTTAAGCCGTCTACGTCAGGGTTGATATTTAAGTGGGGTAAAATGCCGTATCCGGCAACGGTAGCAAAAAATGCCGCTCCGATGGAGGATACATAGGCAATGAATAAAGCCACCATCAGCATACGGGAAGCATTATTTCCCAGTCTTGTGATGGAGGGTGCGATAAAGCCAATGATAATCAGCGGTACACAGAAGCTGATAAACTGTGCCGCGATATACTTCACGGTTACCACAATGTTCAAAATCGCGTGGGATACTCCATTCTCCATCCCGCTTAACGCCAGCCCTAAGCAAATGCCCACAGCCAATGCCACCAAAAGCTTAAAGGGCAGACTATGAATAAATCCTTGTTTTTCCATACTTTTTCTCCTTCTTATTTTGTTGTAAATTTTCAAGCTCAATCTCAAGGCAAGATCCTACACACAGGAATTCACATCTACCTGAGCGGTCATTACCTTCAAAATCTCTCTGTCGGTGGATTGCATACCCACCTTTCCGATATAGCCCATATTTCTGATGGTCTTCTCCACATCCTCTTCCACAATGCCTTCTCCCCCATGGAAGCCCTGATCCTTCATACTCATGTGATGAGCTAAAATCGCCGCATGAACGGAAGATGCAATCTTCGCCGCACAGCTGGGCTTGGCACCGTCACAGACAATGCCCCCCACATTCCCCAAGGTGTTGCTGATGGTACGGCCGATCTTCTGATAATTGCCGCCGCAGAGATAGGTAATACCGGCACCTGCACCGCAGGAGGCACTAACCGCTCCGCAGAAGGCGGAAAGAGCACCGATATAGTGCTTAATGTAAACGGACACCAGATTGCTGACAATCAAGGCTCTGTACATCTTCTCTTCGGAAATGGAAAGGGCTTTCGCATATTCCACCACCGGCATACTTACGGTAATGCCCTGATTGCCGGAGCCGGAGTTAATCACCACCGGAAGGGGACAGCCACTCATTCTGGCATCAGATCCTGCTGCCGCTCTGGCGCATGCACAAGCCCGTACATCGGAGCCCCAGGTCTCCAAAATCGTCTTTCCCACACTGGCTCCCCAGGGATTGTCCAAGCCCTCTTGGGAAATCGCCAGGTTCATCTCCACCTGTCTCTGTAAAGACGGTCTTACCAAGGATAAATCCACTGTATTGGCATAGTCCAAAATACCCTGAAGAGACATCAGACTCCGGTCTCCTCCTGTGGAAATCACATCCTGCTTATCCTCTTCTCCCTCTTTGTAAAGAACCTCTCCGTCCTTTTCCATGTAAATGATGTTACTGTGCTGGTTTGCAATCTCCAGTTTTACCTTATGGTTTTCGGACAGAAGCTCTACCGCAATGTAAAGCTTTGGACCTTCCTCCTGAAAGCTGACCTTGCAAAAACCGGTATCCACCAGCTTTCTGCACTGTTCCCGATCCTCATCCGTAACGGTAGACAGAACCTCCAGCTTTTAAATCGGAGTCACCGCCAAGTACGCCTAAGATGGCCGCTACCTGCATACCCTTCTGGCCGCCGGAATTGGGGACGGTAACCGCCTTTACATTCTTAATAATGTTTCCGGAGCAGCAAAGCTTTATCTCCTTGACCTCTTCTCCCAGAAGCTTCCTTGCTGCCGCTGCGGCATAGGCAATGGCAATGGGCTCCGTACAGCCCATGGCCGGCACCAGCTCATTCTGTAAAAATCTCCGTATAATTCTTCATCAAGCTCTCTTCCACCAAATAGCACCTCCTAAAAATATGTCTGACAGGACTTTTTAAACTAAACCTTCCTTCCCATAGTAAGCGTGAAGATTGTCTTTTCAAAGTACAAACCCTCGAAATCTTCCTATTCTTATTTAGATTTACTCTAATCATATCAGTAATGCGATTAAAAAAAGCACTAGGCGGATTTTGACGATTTTTTTAACATAATTTTTTTATATGATTTGTATAGTGATTCTATAAATATTGCAAGATTTTTATGCAATATATAAGTGCATAGAAGTAAGCCCTCACAAACATCACCAGTGAGAACCATATTCAATATAGAGAAAAGTCGCTCTGATGCAACATAGGGCCTGTAAGATGAGGGCAATCTGAGCTTTTGCCAGTACTTACAGAGCCCCTGCAAAGCGAAGGACTGTAGAAATCAAAATAGCTGAAAGCGAATGATGCAGTATAGGCATGAAAGAGAGCAATCTGAGCTCACTGGAGACCTATGGAGCTCCCTGCAAAGCGAAGGACTGTAGAAAATAAAATAGCTGAAGCGAATGATGCAGTATGGGCATGAAAGAGAGCAATCTGAGCTCACTCGGTACCTACAGAGCCCCTGCAAAGCGAAGGACTGTAGAAAATCTAAATAACCAAAGCGAATGATGAAGTATAGGGTCTGTAATAGAGGGGCAATCTGAGCCCGTCGGTACTTACTGAAAGCGAGCCAAGGCGACTGAAGTTAGTACTGTAAGGGGGTACTTTTCGAAAAGTACCCTGTACGTAGACCAACTCTTTTGAGTTGCTTTGAAAGCAAAGTGAGCAGTGGTTAACAAAAACCACTGCTCAGTCATGGCGAGTTAGCGAGCGTGCCCCGATTACAGACCTATACTTCATCAAAGCGCTTTCATATTGAGTACAGTCCTTCACTTTGCAGGGCGAGCATAGCGGAAGCGTGCTCGATTTCATGCCTATACTGCATCAGCGCCCCTACCCCGCCATGCGCTCATACATACCGTAATAGCTCCTATCCTCCAGCATATCCTTTCGAAGCTTTAATACCTCCCCGGGATCGTCCGTAATCATGCCGTCCACCGGGCTTTGCAGGTATTTGATGACCTTGTCTTCTTCATTGATGGTCCAAACATAAATTTCCTTTTCCCATATCCTGCACCTCTCCCATCAGGTAGCCGTTATAGGAGGAATCTTCAATCGCATAAAAAGTCCACATTTTCCGTGGCAAAATCTCCGAATTGCACGGGAATCACCACCCCAGTCTTCCATTCCGGAGCAGTCTCTTCTATCCCCTCCATCAGGGAAATGTCTAAAGACATCAGGGGATTCGTCTTCTCCACCCCATATTCTTCCAGCTTCTCCAGAAGAATTTCCGAAAAATTCTCCGGTTCCTTCCCGTGAGGCTTTAATCTCTATCAGAAGGGCATATTCAGCGCCTTTGCCCTGCTGTACAAATTCCCTGAAGGCTTGGAATTTTTTTCCACTAAACTCCCCTGATGCACCGTCATGGCGGTGAGCTCCGAAAAGGGTACAGTCGTAGACCTTTTTTTTTATTCCGGTAAGTCGGGAAAGATCCACATCATGCATCACCACAAATTCCCGATCCTTGGTCAGCTGAATATCCAACTCCACCATATCACCCCCTGCTGCCTTTGCCCCTCTAAAGACTCTATGGTATTTTCTACTCCGGTAGAAACCAGCCCTCTATGGGCAATGATTTTTCGCATCCGTATTAACCTCCCGTCCCATATAATCCATAAGCGCTATGGTGCTGTGAAAAACAAATAAAGCCAGTAGGAGGAAAACGGTGGTTTTGCTATACTTTTTGTTCCTCGGCAAGAAAAAGCATTTTCCCCTCGGAGCCTTCCACCGGAAGAGTATTTACCAAGAGGGAAAAGAAAGCCGATTTTTGACAAAATTCCAAAAGAAAAAAATCGGGTAAAACGAAAGAGCAGGAAGAAAAGAAAATGAAAGATTCCCAATTCTCCCTTTGGATCCAGGCGGGTAAAAGAGAAAGGCCGCCAGATAGAGTAAAAGAGCGGCCAACAAACTCAACAAAAACTCATATAAAAAAAGAGTCAGAAACAATCTGATTCCGCCTTTTTTTCGTATAGGCAAAGCTTTCCCGCACAGATTTGTTAAACTTCGCGCCTTTAAGCCCATTAAAGGGCACAGTATAAACCAGACGCATATTTAAGTACATGAAAAAAAGAGAAAACAGAAGAAAAAGAGCAATATGCCCTCCCACAGTTTTTGCCCACTTCTTCCGTTATAAAATCCGGAATGTGGAAGGAATCTGTCAGGGAAGAGCTTAGAATAAAAGCCTCGCCACCGGCACGGTGCAGAGAATATACAGAAGGAACAGCAGTACATTTACCATAGCTGAAATCCCTGCAGTCGGGATTAGAGAGGTGCGAAGAATTTTTCGATAAGAAATCCTAACGCCCTTCCTTGGCCGCCAAAATCACCTGTACCAGGGTGAAGACCTCCATATAAAAAAGAAGGCCAGAAGAAAAAGCAAAAAGCAAAACCATGAAGAGGCTTCTGGGGCTGGTAAAGAAATAGCGAATATTGTACTGATCCACATTGGGCAGAGTCCACCAGCACCAAAGCCAGACGGAAAAAGCATCTGCAAAAGCTCCTTTCCCTACAAAGGTCGCAATCTGCAAAAAAATGGCGGTAGACAAAAAGAGGAACTTATGGCGATTGCAAAATGTCAAAGTCCCAAAAACCTGTTTCCACATGCCCTCTTTTTTTTCCATAAGTTCCTTTCTAAAATTTGCTTAGTGAATGTTTTAAATGAATTTTTTTAAATGAATTTCTTTCACAATATATCTCCTTTTTCGTTATAGAAACCGCAAATTTCTTTCCGATATCGACTTAAGAAAAAAATGAAGCTTTAAACGATAGGCGGAGTACTCTCCGAAATCCTGAATATCCTCCTCCAAATAGCGAATAGCCTTCTCCACATCCTTATTTCTCAAGCGCAGACACAATGTCCACATGGTGCTCTGTATCCATGGAAAAAAGAATTTCCTTGTCCTTCTTCCAATAGTACTGGGAGTAGGCTCGCTTCCAGTCTGGTCATGCATTTTTCCAGCTGCTCCGTAATATAGTCATTGTGGGCACAGGCAATCAAACGAAGGTGAAATTCCATGTTGTGCTTCCAGTGAGTCATGGCGTCCGTATTATTTTCACTGCACTGACTGTTGATCTGCTCCAAGTCCCTGAAAATCTTCCTCCCTAAGCTCCGCTCGCACTCCAAAAAGCACTCCCCGCTCCAAAGACAAAACGGAAAGCCAGCATATCGTAGATATCTTCCTTACTGAGGCGCACCACCTCATAGCCGTAGCGGGGATATTTTTAAAATGCCGTCCGCACAAAAGTGCCATCAGCGCCTCTCGAACCGGAGACTTGCTACAATGGTATTTTTTTCCAGTAAGGCCTTCTCATTCAAAAATATCTCCCGGAGAAACATTTCCCTGGAAGATATCCTCCAGAATAGATTCATATACTTGGTCTTTCAGACTTTTTTTCCATAGTTCTCCTTCATTTCTTTTGAACTGTCCTAGTATAGCGTAAAAAGGAGGCTAAAAAAAGCCTCCGAAGTGATTTTCTCTGATGAGAAGAAAATATTTTTTTATCTTAAAAACTTGCCATAGAAAAACTATACATACAGACTTTCTAAGGAAATCAAAAAGCAAATCATCCCTGAGAAATTGCTTCAAATCCGCTTTTTGGAAAGGAAGCCGTAACGATAGCATTGCAGGCCGCATTCCTTTACCTGAGCTATCTCCTTTTTCTATTTCCGCCTTGCTAAGAGGCTTATCTTGAAACTTTACTTCATAAAAAAATATAGCCCTTGGGATCGTAGGTGACAATGTCGAACTCTCCGTTTCGCCTTTCTTTCGGAATGTCGTAGTAGTACCTGCCTATTTTTCTCAAAGGGCTCCTCCATAAGTCCCTGCCCGATTCTGCCGAATCAAATATTGTTTTCCTATTGTCTCAAAACGCTTCGGCACATAGGCATTTTCAAAGTCCTCCTGAATATATCGCTGATAGAATATATCCGAATTCATCACGTTTAGCTGGGAGCTGTAGCGGAAAATATATCGATAATAAAACAAGGACATGGGGTCACTGATATAATATCCGGACTTCTTTCGGTTATTTTCATCATTAATGGGCGCTGCCTTCTCCACCAACTCCATACGAATCAGCTTGTCCAACACATCCACTAGGCTGGGGCCACTGGAAACATGGGACTGAGACAGGATATCGTTAAAGCGGGAAAATCCCTTTGCCATAGCCTCAAAGACTTCATTGGCATTCACAATTTTCGCAATTTCCGACTTAAGGTACATGAGTACCTCATTTTCCAGTCTTGCACCGGGGATGCGATCAGCTCTATAATATTTTCCTTTACCGACCTGTCTTCCCGAATCAAACGATTATAATAGGGAATTCCACCAAAAACACTATAAAAGCCTCACCTTATCCTCGTCGGAAAAAAATGGGGATAAAACTGTGCCGAATCATAGTAATCCATGGGCTTCAGCTTTAAAAACCAAATCAAAACGGCCAAATAAAGGGATTCTCTTTTTCTATCAGTTTCTGCATGGTATCCACAAAGGAACCGCACAAGGCCAATTTCAATTTACTCCGGTTTCGATATTTATCAATCAGTGCCTGCAAAACACTGTCCATGCCCTTCAGCACATCACTAAGATAAGAATATTCATCCAAAATCAAGAGAATATTCTCCTCCGTCGCCTTTTTTTAAAAAGAAAAATCCAGCACTTCCTCCAGACCGGAAAAGGAAATCTTCGGGATAGCCAAACTCTTCCGAAAAGTAAAGTCGCCAGACTTTCCACATTGTTCATTTCGAAGTCTGTTTGCACTCGTAATAAATCCTCTTCCCTCGAAAGAACTGCATGGAATATTTCATCAGCTCACTTTTTCCAATACGCCTTCTTCCGTATAATAGAAGCACTTCCATGCCGGGAGACTGATACAAGCCTTTGATTTTCCGTACTTCTTCCTCTCTTCCGATAAATTTCATTTTATTCGGTCACCTCCGATTCGGTTTTTTGTCCGAATAAAAAAATTATCATATCTGTTCTAAGATGTAAAAGTCTAAGAGTAAAAACAACAGAATAAAAGAGCAAAACAGCAAAAAAATAGGAATAAAGCAACTATATAAAAGGTAAAATAAAGAATTGATTACAACGTTCTACCGCATTTCCTCAATATGATAAATGTAGTCAATAGTGGACAGGGCTTCGATAATCTCCTTGTGAGTTTTGAACTTCTTCAGCTCCTTGCTGTCTATAGTAAAGGTTACGGAATACACGCTAAGGCCGGAACCATGGTAGGCGGTATTTAATTCAATATCATCAATCCGGAGTCCCAGTCTTCGGATAGTCGTTACAAAGTCCTGTAAATACTGCCTGCTCTTTAACTCCAAATGAATTTCAAAGTGGTTAGAGCGATTTTTCAGATACATTTCCAAGCCCGGTAAAGAAGACAGAATCCAATAAAGCATAAAGCAGGCTACTACACTGATCAAGTATAGTCCCGCTCCTGCACTGAGGCCGATGAGAATACAGGACCAAAGGGCAATGGCAGTGGTTAATCCCTTCACCTGATTTCGGGAGCTGTAAAGAATTGCCTTTCGGCTGATGCTTGCAATACTGATCATAGCAAAGGCGGAGAGCATAGGAAAACGAAGATTTCCCTCGTTCATAAATAACAGATCCAAAATCATGGCCAAACAGCTGGATAAAGAGGCCAAAATAAAGGTACGAAGACCTGCGGAATGCCTTTTGTTGGCTCGCTCACAACCAATAATGGAAGCCAGAAGAACCGCAAGTAAGATTCTAAGCAAGGCGGAAGAAAGGCTGATATTATGCTCTATCCTAAGACTTTGAAAAGCTTCCTGTAGTATCCATTCTGACATGGCTTTTTCCTCCTGTTCTATTGAAATACTCTGTAATCAATGCGCGTAAAACTCATCCATTTTATCTTATCAAAACCCTCTTTAAGAAGCTTCAAGCTAATACTGCTCCTCCGCCGCCTCGGTAAAGGCTTCTTCCTCTTCCGCCAGTCTCTTAGCATGAGAAGGAAGTTCCTTCTGAATGGCCTGGATTCGCTCAATCAAAAGCTCCACCTCATTTTTCTTCTTCTCCGATTCTATGGTGACGGATTCCGTTAAATCCTCCAGACTTACCGCATAGGAATGGGAAAGATACAAGGCCAGCTTAGCACAACCTGGGGCCTACTAAGTTCATAGAGAATGCTGGAAGCAAGAATCACTGTTTCCAAGGCTCTTCCCAACTCTCCTCCCAGGATTCTCGCCCCCTAAGGCGGAAAGGCTGATGGCCACCCCTGCCTGAGGCACCAGGGCAAGTCCTAAATATTTCCGAACTTCCTTCTTTTCTCCCTACCAAAGTTGGGCCCCAGAATAGCTCCCTAGGTATTTTCCCAAAATGCGTACCAAGAAATAACTGATTCCCACCAAGAGCAAAGGAACATTTTCCCCTATTCCCTCAGAATGTAAGAGCACATCCAGCTTAAAGTTCATGCCGGAGCGCACGAAAAAAACAGAAGTAAAATAGGAGGATTGAAAGTAATTTAATTGCTTGAAAAATCTTGTCGTCTTCCGTGATATTGATGTAAATCATACCCATGGACATACAGCCCAGAAGAGGAGAAAACATCCAAAAGGGCGCAGATACCGCAAAAAGCTGAACAGTACGGCAATAGTGATAATCAAACGGTTGTCCGTAGAACGCTGCTTTCGGCATCAAAAGTTTTAAAAAGCCCGAAAAAGTCCTCCCAGAAGAAGTACCGCCAGATTTAAAAGCAATGGGCATAAGAATACTGCTCAGCTTTGAAAAGGAGCCGGATTGCAGCGCCACCGCCACGGAAATGGCCATACTGTAGGCCACAAGACCAAAAGACATTGTCCAATGCCACCACCTGCAAAAAGGGTGTTCACAAAGTCCCCTTAGCATTGAAACTGCCTTATGGTCATAATTGTGGAGGCTAGAGGCTGTGGTGGCGCCAAGGCTCCCAAAACCAAAGACAGACTTAAATTCAATTTCAAAAATAAAAAAAGACAAAGCACAAAAACGAAAGAGAGAAGCCAGAGTCGCTTCAAAGAGCGTAATGATACAAACCTTAATCCCATTCTGCTTTTAGCGTAGAAAAAGGTGAAAAATTCTCCGGTACCAAAGGCAATAAAGGCAAGGGCAATATCCGCAATAAAGCTTGTGCCTTCAATAATGTCCGGATTCACCAGATTCAAGCAATAGGGTCCAATCAGGATTCCCTGCCAAAATGTAGGCGGTTACATTGGGAAGCTTCAGGCGCTTGGTGACTCTTTGTTAAGGCAAAGCCGGAAAATAGCATTAAAGCTATGGGGATAATCACCCCGGACACAGAGGAGCCCCCTGAAATATTTGCATGATGGATTGTCCTTCCATGGGATTGTCCTCCTTCCTGAAAAATAAGTACTATAATATCGTAAAAATTACATATTAGAAAGGGAAGTGCTAAACATTGACAAAGTAACCTCGGTTTAACACTTCCCCAAAATTTAAATACTCTATCCTTTTGCTTGTGCTTTCTCCTCTTTTTCGTCCTTCCTGGAACTCCTAATCATAAAGATGCTGACAGAAAGAACCGCAATCACCAGAAATGCCAGAGAAAATCGGTCTTTGTACAAAATCTTTCATGGTTCCATCAGAAAGCACTAGGGCTCTTCTGAAATTCACCTCTGCCAGAGGCCCTCAAAACTACCCCCAGTAAAATCGGAACCAGTTGAAAATCCATTTTCCTTAAGAAATAGGCTAAAAATTCCGAAGACAATAATCACCATTACATCATAGGAGCGGTTATTTGTAGGAAAATGCTCCTGCCATACACATACTCAGTACGATACAGGATAAAAGCTCATAGGGTAACTTTGTGATATTAGCATAGAAAGGAATCAGGCTGTACCAATAATATACATGAAAATATTGACTACAATGAGACCGAACATAATAGCATAAAGGATACTGCCGCTTTCTTTGAAAAAGTGTTGGTCCCGGCACCATGCCATGAATCATAAAAGCGCCCATTAAAATGGCTGTAGCTCCGTCTCCGCACGCCCATAGGTCAGCATAGGAATCATGGTTGCACCACAGGCACCGTTATTGGCTGATTCGGATGCCGCCACACCTCAATTTCTCCTTTTTCCAAAAAGTCTCCGGGTGCTTAGACATTTGTTTTACCTGATTATAGGCAATAAAGGCTCGCCAAACCGCCGCCGGTTCCCGGTGTGGCTCTGATGATACATCCCACTAAAGATCCAATACCTATAGGCTTTCTACATCTTTTGTATTCTTCCTAGATAAATATCCTTATCAAATTTTTCCACTATTCTTTGATCTGTTTTCCGGATCGTACTGTGATTTCATCATAATTTCGAAATCGCAAAAAGACCGATTAAAACAATAATCAAATCAATACCGGCAGTCAATTTTACATTGCCAAGGTAAATCTTTGTGGTTCCACTGATTTTTATCCATGCCAATGGTGGAAACAAAGATTCCGATACAAGCCCCAATCAAGCTCCTTTTAAAATATTCTTATTGGATACTCCGCTATAACCGAAAGTCCGAATATGGCCAAGGCAAAATATTCTGCCGGTCCGAAAAGCAATGTAATCTTTGGCAATCTGAGGAGCAGAATCAGTAACACAAAGGCACTAATCAGGCCTCCGATTGTAGAAGCATAAAGTGCCATTTTTCAGTGCCTTAAACGCATGCCCTCTTTCTGTCGTAGGGATAGCCAGTCAAAAAGTGTTGCGCCGTTGGCAGAGGTTCCGGGGTATTAATCAGAATCGCTGTAATAGAACCGCCATAGGTTCCTCCGCAATAAATTGCCAGTAGCATTAAAATGGCGGTTGTAGGATCCATCCCATACGTTAGAGGGATACACAGAATATCCCCAAATCAGAAGTAAGTCCCGGAATCGCACCTACCACAATTCCTAAAAATAAGTCCCAAGGATAATGAGTAAATTTTTAGCCATTGGAACAAAAAGCCCAAAAGCCTGCACTCTAGCCATTCCATCTTCACCCTCCTTAAAACAAAGTGGGTAAATTCACATTAGCACCTCAGAAAAATACCAGATAAATCAGCAACACTGTAGCAATCCCAATGCCATAAAACCACCATTTCTTGCTTCTGTAAAACAGCAGTATGGCAACGACCAGTAGGGCAGTATCCACGATATATCCGATAACGTTAAACAGCAGACCATAAGCCAGTAAAATCAAAGCAAAAATCACAGACTTCAATTCTTTCTTGAATTTCGGGGAAGAAATCATATCTTTCTCTAAAACAATGGTTTTTCGGAAGTCTGAGCCTCTTACAAAGAGCAATAAGGCGCAGATAAACAGACCGCCAATGCTATTCTGGGTACAGTACTGGCGGTAACCATCCCCTTTTCCAAGCTTTTGAATCTGCTGTGGAATTAAGAGTCATAGGATTGCCGAAGCTATCATAAACAGAGCCCCTGACAAAATCTCATTATTGTATTTTTATCTTCCCGAAATTCATTTTCTTTATCCTCTCTTTATTGCAATAATTCAACATACTGTTTCATGTCTTCCGTTTTGCTTATTAATTGCATCTAAAATTTCTTTATCAGCTTCCCAAGCCTTCATTCCCTATATCACTCATAAAGGTCTGGAATTCCTGATCTGCATAAACCTTCTTAATGAAATCAGTAAGAATCTGTTTCTTTTTCTGCATCATCACTCTTTACTGCAAAATAATCCATTCCCACAAACTCTGCATCCACACCCATGGACTTGAAGGAAGAATTTCTATTCCCTCTACTTCAATCACCGTCCGGAATAAAGGTTCCTAAACAAGCAAATTCTCCACTCTTTACATACTCACGATAAACAGGGGGAGAACCGATTGCAATATCCACATGTCCGCCTGCAAGGGCATTTATAGCCTCTTGACCGCCATCAAAGGGAACGGCTTCCGCAGGAATATCCAGTTTCTTAAAAAGAACACTAATCATAGTGTAGCTATCATTTCCGGGACCGCCGGTGGTTGCATACTTCACTGTCTTTCCGATTTTCCATACGCCTTTAAATCCTCTAAAAGTCTTAATACCGGTATTCTTCGGATTACTTAAAACAACAAATTCTACCTGTCTCATACCAATTAAAGGACTAATATCTTCCAGTTTATAATTTGTTCCCTGAATAAAATTGGGGGTTAAAGAAAACAGAGGTCCATTACAAAAGTACCATAGTGTATCCATCCGCTTCCGTTGCCATAAAAATCACTCATAGCTACAGTTCCGGAACCTCCGGTATGGTTTTCTACAATCACCGGAACTCCTAGATACTTTTCCCCATAGGAAGCAACTTTTCTGGCAATGGTATCCGGTCCTCCGCCAACTGACCAGGGCATAATGATGGTCACCTGCTTTGCCGGAAAACTTATCTTCCTTCTTTTTACAGGAAAACAAGGATAGGATAAGCTTATCGCCAACAAGCCCACAAAAATCAACATTTCGTACCTCCTTTACAATCCAGCTTTTATAATTTTTGCTTTACCCTTGCTTCTTGACCTCCAAGGATAAAAGTCAAATTTCTATGTTTCTTGTATATAGAGTTCTATTATTTTTCATACTGATACCGAAGTTCTTCTCCAATAGAAAAAGCAAATGCTTCTGGTTTCCATACTTCACCTCTGGAAAAAGTGGAATACTCGGTAGAGGGTCTGTGAATAACACTTTTAATTTCCTCATCTTCCTTCGCCCACTGTCTCAAAAGCTTTATACACTTCCGGATTCGCACTATTGTATCTTCTGTCTGAAGAAGCCGTAGTCAAACAAAATTCCAAGGGCATCTTTCGCATAAAATGTTCCGAAAGAGAATCCACTTGTCCATGGTGAGGAATTTTAATCCAAGTAATATCGGAAAGCTTCTCTTGAATCGCTTCATCCCAATGCTTCGGAGTATTGTCTCCGCAGAATAATCCTGATAACGCCTTATATCGGATTTTTCAACAGCATACAGGTATGGTTAGACATGGCATCCATCTTTTCTATGATTTCTTCTTTTGAGAGTCTTCCTTAGCTTCTTTTAAGCGAGCATACAAAGATAAAAATTCTTCCAATATAGAATCCTTTGCGCCTAAGACTTCTATCCTTAATCCATCCAATTCTATAGAATCCCTTTGCGCAAAGTGTCTATCAGAATTCCTTTTTCTTTTGCAATGACCAAGGCTTCTCCAAAATCTTGCAAGGATTTATAAAAATATTTACTGCTGTTTTTGGAAAATTCTATATCCACCTTGGGGACGTCCTTTTGAAAAGTCATAAAGCCCATTGGAATCCACAGTTTTTCCACTGAAAAATGTTCCAACACTTCCTTCAGCTTTCCAACATGATCTTCATGGATATGGCTAATAATTAGCGTTTCCAATTCAGCTGACTTTTCTGCTCTATTAAAAAGGACACAATGTCCACTCTTTCCGGATGTTCACAATACTCACCATCCAAGCCGCTTCCTGTATCCAGTAAAAGACTATGTCCATTCCATTCAAAGAAAAAAGCGTCTCCATAGCCCACATTCACTGCATGAAGTTCCATATTTTCTCCCTTCAAATCAGCTATAAAATTCCGCAATATAATCTTTTACCGCCTGTCTGTCATAGCAGAAGGGTCCCGGCTTTTCCATCTTCAAACTCACTGTGGCCGCCGCCAGAAGTGCTCTTCCTCCATAGATTGATGGAGTCGTTCTACGATATAGGTACTAAAAACAGGTGTCTCCTCTTCCACTTCTTCCGGACAAGTTTCTGGGCTTTAGAGGCTTTTTCACTATCTCCCTTCCCTGATATACCAGAACCTCTGTGTTATGAGTAATCATAATTTCTTTAGCCCCAAAGTCTGATAGTATCTTGGCAGCCTTCTCCCTGTCCGCTGTTCCGGTCAATACCTCCGCTTCCATGGCATCGGTCTTTAGAAAATCAATTTTCGGAAGATATTCCAGTTTCTTATCCCAATCTTTAAAAATACATTTTTCAGTCATGTGACGAAGTATTCTTGTACATCAATAGCAATTTTTGTTTTTTTCCATAAAAGTAATCAATAATTTCTTCCGGAATATCTCCATACATAAGCTCGGCAATATGTACTATTTTTGTGTCCACATCCGGCATATCAGAAACTTGGTAAGGTTCGATTCTGGATAACGCAATAGATGTTCTTTTTTCCTTATCTGCCGTATGATAACGATTCTCGATTGAGGTATTAGTTTTTGAATATGCAGGAAAAACCTTCACGTTGCCGGCTTTGGCAAAAAGCTCTTCTATCTGCACCGGATTGTTGGACTTTGGGAGAACCCCGACTTTATGGCCAAGATTTCCTGCTACAAATCCGGAGTAAACTACTGCTCCGCCAAGTTCCCTAATTGTTTTCCCATCGTAATCTACATTAATATCCTCAGATACCTGTCCCACAATGAATGTATCCAACATTTTATCACCTTTTTCTAGTTTTTGTTGTTTTTGAGCATATTTATTGTATTTTTATTTTATTATTGTATTCTTTTATTTTATGTTTTTGTAAATATCAATAAATCAATTATCTTTATTTTCTATATTTAGTGATAATTGTATAAGCAAATAGTTCTTCAATGAGAAAAGCGAAAATGTAGACTACGAAAAACAGTCGGTTTTTATATTTTTCCTTAAAATGACTTCATACTTTATCCGTTCGATTCTCTTTATTTGCCATTCCTATGAATCTCTGCTATGATATAAAAATAATAAAATTTATCATTTTTTTGAAAGGAGTCTTATGTATAATCAGGAGCGGTATCTTTTTCAGGCGGCTACTGAAGAGGATATCCGAGAATTAGCGACGATAGAAAAGATATGTTTTTCGGAAAAATGAAGCCTGTAGCTATGAAGAGGTTAAAGATCGTGTTGAGAAAAATACCGGAAGATTTTTTTGATTGCCTTTGATCAAGTGAATAAAAAGATTGCCGGTTATATGAGCGGTATTCACTCCGCTTCTGAAGTCTTTTTGGATGAATTCTTCCGAAATGCCTCTTTACATGAGAAGGAGCAAAGCATTGCTTTCTTTTTAGGTCTGGAAGTTCGACCGGAATATCGAGGAAAAAGGGCTCGCTGGCCAGATTATGAACCGCTATATCGACATGGAGGAAGAGCGGGGTACAGAGAGATTTTTCTCACCTGCCATACCCACTTTGTTCCTTTCTACAGCGGTTTTCGGCTATGAGCACTTGGGTAAATCCCCTCCACATGGGGTGTGGGAAGCTGGGAGGATATGGTTTATATCCTAGCGTAAAAACGTGTATTTTTAGACAACAAAAATATTGCTGATATTTTTCTTGCCCAAAGCATTTATCGCAAAATGAAAGCAATCAAAAAAACCACCCTATTTATTCAAAAATCTCATATAAACTATTATTTTATTGTATTTTTGATTATTTTTAATGTTTATGTATTGATTTTTATGCAATCTTACAGTAGAATGACACAGATTCAACTCCCATTTCTTATAATATGGTATCAAAAATGTTATCTGTACACTTCGAAGATTAGAACCATCTTTATATAGGCAAGTTATGAAAAAGAAAACAGCCTTGATATTGGACTATACGTCATAGAACTGCCTTGATATAAGGGGCTACTCTTCGTATGTGGAAAAATCGGGAGTATAACACTGAACAAATGAATAAGGAGGAACTATGACGTTTAAGACACTAAGGTATCTTGCAATCGGCAGTATCATTTCTGCCGGCATGCTTATTTCTTGTGCAAAGACTCAAGAAGCGGAAAAGCAGGAAACAACACAGGCTGCGGTAACGGAGAGCTCAAAGGAGGAAACACAGACCAAAGAGCAGGCGCAAAGTACGGTTGCGAAAACAGAAGATGTTGAAAAGGCTCTGGAGGATTCTAATAGCCTTGTTATCGATGCAAGAATCAATGATGCCTATAACGGTTGGGCTGTGGATGGTGTATCAAAAGGTGGCCATTTACCGAATGCTACAGATTATTCCTCTATCTGGATTGATTGCGAATATGATGAAAAAAATAATCTGGAGGGAAGAAGCAGGGAGGAAGTTTTAGACCTTGCCATGAAAGACAAGGGAATTACTCCCGACAAGAACCTTATCCTGTACGATACCAATGGAAAGGATGCCCAAAAAGTTAGCTGAATATTTTTCAGAAGAAAAGGCTTGACGAAGATTCAAACCTACGATGCCAACGACTGGATTAATCAGGATAAAGAGTTAGTGTCCTACGAAAACTATAAGTTGCTTGTTCCCCTGCCGTGGTAAAAAGATATTGTAGAGGGAAAGGAAGCTCCGACCTTTGAAGATGCTAAAAATATTAAAATCTTTGATATCAGCTGGGGAGATGCAAAAGAGTCCGGTTATTTAGACGGTCATGTTCCCGGTGCTATCCACATCAATACCGACTCCTTTGAGCCACCTAAAGGAAGACGCAGAGGGCAATATGTCCTGGATGCTGGCTGATACTGATGTTTTGAAAAACTGTTATTGGACAATGGTATCAGTAGCGAAGATACTGTAATCTGTACCGGTCCGGAGCCCATGGCAGCCTGTCGATTTGCCGTTATCTGTAGATATATGGGCGTTAAGGATGACTGAGTAATGAACGGTGGCTTAGTGCTATGGAAGGCTCTGGGCTATGAGTTGGAACAGGACGAGATAAAATCAAGTCCTATTAGTGATTTTTGATGTTGAAGTTCCGGCAAATCCTTCTTACATCGATTCCATGGATGCAGTAAAAGAAATTCTGGAAGATGAACAAAAGTCCCAAGATTTTTGTTCTGGTAGATAATCGTACCTGGGAAGAGCATATCGGTAAGGTTACCGGATATTCCTATCACAACAAGAAGGACGTATCCCCGGTTCCGTATTCGGTCATGCTGGTTTAAACAATTCAGTTCTATGTCTTTTTATAGAAATATTGACAAAACCATGAGAAATGAAAAGGAAATTCAGGAATTATGGAAAGAAGACGGTATCGATACTACAAAGCATCTGTCCTTTATGTGCGGTAGTGGATGGCGTCTTTGAAGTACTGTGGGATGCCAGAGTCATGGGACTGGAAAAATACTTCTTATACTCTGATGGATGGATTCACTGGTCAAATTCCCATTATCCAACTGAAAGTGGAGAGCCTACAAAAATAATGCTATATTCTATCTTCTCTCCTTATCCATTGGGTGCCCTCTTTGCCGGTCTATTGTTTGTCAATAGACTGGCCTATAAAAGAGGCTTGAATCATCACCTCCTGTACAGAAAACATCAATATCTAAAGGGAATCTTCTCTTCACAAAAATCTTCTGTTGTTTTTCTGCGGGTTTTGCTCTTATGGCAGTTTTGCTGCTGTTTTGGATTTTGAGAGACAAGATTGTAAAACAAAAGATTGCTAAAGCTTTTGCCTTGTTTTACAGCTTAACCTTCATCCTATGCAGTCATCTTCCCGTAGCAAAACAGCTCATTGTTTATCCCTACCTGCTGATGAGCCTGCTCCTCTGTTTTTGTGCAAGTCTTATGGCAGTTCCTCTGGCTGCCAGGAAAAGCGGATATCTCTGACCGGAAAGGGAGATGCGCTAAGTATGATAAAAAGACCGATGGAACCGAAACTTTTCGGAACCATCGTTCTTTTTTTGTCCTAAGTCTATGCCTTAAGTCTTACAGTTTTTTTCTGTCTTATAGCTTTTTCAACTTGGCAAAGCCTGCCAGCATCTTCTTCTGTCCTGCGGTGTCAAAAAGCACCGTTACCAGCTTATCCTTCTTATCCTCTTCTATGGCCAGTACTTCACCCTCTCCGAATTTCATATGACTGACCCGGTCTCCTACCTGATAATCCAGGCTTCCGGAGCTCATGCCGGAAATGCCCTTTTGGATAATGCCGGCATTTTGATAGTCTTGTAAAGTGGAGGCTGAAGCGGAGGAAGAGGAAGCGACACCATAAGACTTTCCAAAGGAACTTCCGCTACTGCCGTAGTTTCCTGAAGAGCCGTAGGAACTTCCCCTTCCATAGCCACTTGAAGCAGAATCCCCATAATCTGACTGTCCCATATAAGCTTTAATAGACTGATTCGCCTGCTGTAAGTAAGAGCTATAGCCGGAACGGCCTGTTTTTTCCATGAAAATATCTTCCTCACTGGGCTTTTTCCGATAGAGGTACTTCTTCTCCAAATACTCCTCCGGCACATCATCCACAAAGGAGCTGACCAGCATGGACTGATACTGTCCATGGACCACCCGGTCTCTTCCTGCGGTTAAATACAGTTCCTTTTCCGCCCTGGTAATGCCCACATAAAAGAGTCTTCGCTCTTCCTCCCGTTCCTCGGGAGTAAACATGGACTGGGCACTGGGGAAGAGGCCTTCATTTAAGCCTACCAGATAGACCACCGGAAACTCCAGACCTTTGGCTCCATGTAAGGTCATCAGGGTGATTTTGTCTTCCGTTAAATCACTTCTATCCAAATCGGAAAGGAGAGACACCTCTTCCAAAAAGGCGGAAAGACTGCCCCCATCCCCATTTTCCTCGATATAGGACTGAAGCTTTCCCTGTAACTCCTGAATGTTTTCCATACGGCTTTCCGCCTCTATGGCCCCCTCTGCCTGAAGATCCTTTTCGTATTCCGTGTCCTGTAAAATGCGGTCAATAAGGGCGCTTAATTCCACATCCTTCCAGCCTCCAGCATTTCCAGAAAGCTTCCCACCATGCTTAAAGCTTTTCCGGAAAGTCCCGCCGCCTTGGCAAAGGGAAGGGATTCCACCAAAGAAAAGCCTCCAAGGCTTTCTCCATACTGCTGCAATTTTAAAAGACTGGCCTCGCCTATGCCCCGCTTTGGCACATTGATGATTCTCCGAAGAGCCACATCATCCTTTTTATTCACCAAAATCTTCATATAGGAAAGGATATCCTTGATTTCCTTTCTTTGGTAGAAGTTCACGCCCCCACAATCTGATAGGAATATTCCAATGAATACACTGCTCCTCCAGTAAACGGGACTGGGCATTGGTACGGTACAGCACCGCCTGGTCCTTATAGTTCCAGCCCGCATCCCGAATGCCTCGGATAACAGCCGCCGCCTCTTCCTTGGCACTTTCATATTCCTGAAAGCTGACCTTCAAGCCCTCCTTCTCCGCAGTCCAAAGCTTCTTTTGCTTTCTGTGCTGATTTTCCGCAATGACCACATTAGCCAGGTCCAGAATAGGAGCGGTGGAGCGATAGTTTTGTTCCAGCTTCACCACCTTGCAGTTTGGAAAATGAGATTCAAAGGAGAGGATATTTTCCACATTGGCACCCCGGAAACGGTAAATACTCTGGTCATCGTCTCCCACCACGCAGATATTTTGGTACTTCTTGGCAAGGAGATAAACCAAATGGAACTGCACATCATTGGTATCCTGATACTCGTCCACCAAAATATAACGAAAACGCTCCTGATACTTCTCTAAAACTGCCGGAAACTTCTCAAAAAGCTCCTTACAGCGTAACAAAAGGTCATCAAAGTCCAAGGCATTGTTTTGCTTTAGCTTTTCTTCGTACAGTCGAATGCAGGCACGAATCTTCCCATCCAGAAAATCCTCCGGATCCTCCAAAAGATAGTCGGAAACGGTTCGTCCCTGATTCTTCCACCTGGGACAGGGGCGGAAAGCACCAACCTTTCCTTCAGCATCTTGCTATCTATCTGCAATTCCTTAAAAGACCTGACGCATCACAGTTTTCTGATCATCCGTGTCATAGATGGAAAAGTCGGAGTCATAGCCCAGATTTCCGATTTCCCTTCGTAAAATCCGAAGACACATGCTGTGGAAGGTAGATACCCAGATTTCTCCCTGCCGCTCCGGCAGAAGCTGATTCACCCTGTCCCGCATTTCCTGGGCCGCCTTATTGGTAAAAGGTAATCGCCAGAATCTGATAGGGAGAAACCCTTTTTCCAAAAATCAGGTAGGCGATTCTATGAGTCAGCACTCTGGTTTTTCCCGAGCCTGCTCCCGCCAAAATCAAGAGAGGCCCCTCTCCATGGGTGGCGGCCTCATACTGTTCTTTGTTTAATATATTTTTCAGCTCCATGGCTTTCCTTTCTTTTCCTTAGGTCATATATACCCTATACTCTTATTTTTTTCCTTCGTACTTTAGTCGCCTTTGCTTAAGAATAGTACCATTTTCCCTTATAGCCACTGCTAAATTCTTGTAATTCTACTTCGCTATGCTATACTTGTTTTTATGGACGAACAATATTTAAATAGATTAACTGAATATCTTAAAAAGTTTACATCATGTGCATGCGGAAGCCTGCCCTCTCTGGATCTATACATGGATCAGGTGACCGGATTTATGGAGGAACATCTGGCCTCCATGAAACGTCATTCGGAGGACAAGGCGCTTACCAAGACCATGATTAATAATTATGCCAAAAATAAGATTCTGCCTCCTCCTGTTGGAAAGCGCTACAACAAGAATCACATGCTGATTCTGCTTTTAATCTACTATTATAAGAGTATGTTGAGTCTTTCCGACATCCGTACCGTGGTGGATCCCTTAGCGGAAAATTATTTTTCTCTTCACAGCAAACCCAGACTCACAGATATTTACGAAGAAATCTTCTCCTTTGCCAATGGAGAAATGCAAAAGCTTAGTGGAAGATTTAGAGAAAAAGTTTCAAACCGCCAACAGCTCTTTCTCTGAACAGGATCCCGCCTTTGCCAACTTGGAGGAATCGGAGAGGGAACAGCTCCAAAGCTTTTCCTTTCTAAGTCTCCTGGCCTTTGACGTCTACCTTAAAAAGCAACTCATGGAAAAGATAGTAGACCGCATGGAGGAGAGCCAAAAGAAAGAGGAAAAAAGAAATAAAAAGGAACAGTAATCATCAAACAAGACTAGCTTTCTCAGCGATATAGCCTTGGAATCGAAGATAGTCTGAGCCCGCCGGTTCTTAGCTTTTGTTTTTGGAAAGCTTAGAACCGCGCGTGTCGGAGCTAGCGAAAACGTGCCCCGGTTCCATACTATATCGTTGAGAGCTTTTTGATTGTTTAAAGCTGTTCCTTTTTATTTTCCTCTTCCTTTTAGCTATCCTCTCAAAAACTACTGCGTAGCCGTCTTCTCCATAATGTGAGAGCGGTTGACTCTGGAAATAGTTTGCAGTGGAGGCTCAGGTGGCCTTCGCAATGTCGATATAGGTCTTCCTCTTGCAAAGCTTCGCCACTTCATAACGCTGGGCCATGGCCAAAAGCTCATTGATGGTACAGAGGTCCTCGAAAAACGAAAAATACTCTTCCGTGGTTTCCAGGCTCGCATTCCCTCAAATAAATGTCAGTACCTCTTCGGTGTCTAGTTTCCGGTTCATTTTCTTCCTCTCCAAATGCTTCTTTATTCCCAGGTTGCAGGGGTAGGTCTTCTGGTATCAAAGACCTTCTTCACGTCAATCAAGTCGGAAGAGTCTATCCGCCGCACCGCTGTAGGATTCATAGAGGCGATAACCGTCCAGATTTCTTCTTCCCTGCTCGGACAAAAATCATCTCCGTACTGCATCCAAAACCTTTGCGGAATCTACGTTACAGAAGTAATGAAGCCTGCCGCCTCAGCAAATCATATTTTTCCGTCTTCTTTTCCCTTTTGATAGGGATGCCAGTCCCCAATATCATCTCAAAGGGGTAAAAGCAGAATCTCACAGGGATCCGGCAGAAGAGGCTCCACGTTTCTCTCCCAACGATCCGTATCCTTGGAAATGGAAGCCAAATCTCTGGTACCGAAATTGATATGTCCCCAGGAGTGGGAGGCAAATTCATAGCCATCTTCCTTCATGGCCTTAGTAATCTTCTTAACGGTTTCCTTATCCTCTTCGATATTGGGGTTTGCCCTATTCTTCAGGGTCTAAGGCAGGAGAGTGGGATCAAAGGTCTCATCGGTTCTATAGCCAAGAACGCCGTTATAGCCGGTAAAAAGCAATCACTGCCTTATGGCCATGATAGGCAAAATCCGGATGCTCCTCCACGAACTTATCCAAAATCGGCACCAGGTCATAATCCCCAATGCTAACATTTCCGTCCTTATCGGTATACTGGTTTTTAGGCTTTCCATTTTCATCCAAAACCATCTTGTCCGCAAAGCCGTGTCCTTCCATGTAAACGTAATAATTCACATCGTCCTGGGACATGACAAAGGGCTTCTTGCCCTCCGGAAGCATAATCTGCTTCTTTACCATTTTCTTCGTTCCGTCCGGCTGTTCCTGCATTTCCGCCAAATCATGCATGTGTACCATCACGTAACCTCGATCGTACATTTCCTTGATAATTTCCTCAAACTCCGGAATGGTGGTCATTACGGAATTGAACTGCTTTCCCTGGTGGGTGTCCGTCAGGGCTCTGGTCGGGTCCACAATCAGGATATGGAAGAAAATGTGGGTGATATCATCCATATTGGCAGGAACCAGCTTGCCCTTCTCCTCTTCATACTGTGAAAATCTTCGCGAAAATCTCCGTATCGGAAGACAGGTTCAAAGCATTTAAGGTGGCGATGGCACTGTCATAGTCATACTGCTTCGCCTGAAGCTCCGCCGTCTTTAAAAGCCTCATCCTTTTCCGAAAAGAGCCGAGTTTCACTTGCCTCTACTACATCGCCCTTCTCTTCCGTTTCCCCTTCCCCAAGCTTTACCACCGGGCGATTCTTGGCAATCGTGCTTTCAGAGACCTTCTTCCCGAAGGAAATGCCTCCCTGCTGTTGCACATAGGGCAGGGGCATAACGTACCCCGATAAAAGCCAGGAACAACAAAAAGCAGAAGAAAAAGAGCAGGATATGCAGGCGCTTCTCCTTCTTTCTTTTCTCCGCTTCTCCATCCGAATACGGTGTTCCATCATTTTCTGCTGGTAATACTCGTCATCAAATTCTTCTCTGTTCATCCGATACCTCTCTCTGTCTCCCTCTTGTTGTACAAAAATATTGCCTTGAACGCAAGAGGGAAATGGAGAGGACTTCAGGAAAGTACGAGGAGGCGACAAGGTCGATTTTATAATTCTAAGATTCCGGCTTTCCTTGCAAAAATCAGTCCATAATGTTCCATCGCAAAAGTCTGCTGTCTGAAAACCAAGTATCAAAAATGGATTCTCCTTCTCAAAATTATGATATCTTTCCAAAATTATTTTATTTAGCTGTCGAAAAGATTTCTTCCATATTCAGAGTAAAACTAGCCTCTCCACTATGTTCTTTATAAAGTTCATGAAGAGAATCCTCAATAAATTACTAAACATTTTCATATGTCCTGATGCTTCTATTAGCTCATAAATCCCGGCCTGATATCCTTCAATCACCCTTGCATCTTCCGTTTCTGCGTAATACTGGTGAATAGCATCAATAACTGCCTGATTATTGTGGCCTTCTTCCGGACTGATTCCGACAAAATAATCTCCTAAGCCGGTTAAAATAATTACATAAACTATTTCTTTTCCGGAGCAATATGCTTTATGAATTTGTTTCACGGCAAATTTTGCGTGCCGTACCAGTCTATCGTATCTTGTTTCACTCATAGAGTTCACCTTGTAATTAATACTTCTTTTTCTGAATAATCTGAAAAATCTGGCAGAAAGTAGAAACACATACTGTCCTAGATCGATTGCTCCGGCTTTCCTTGCAAAACTAAACCATGTTTTTCCAACGCATAGGTTTGCATTCTGGAAAACCATGGTTCAAAAAATGGATTCTCCTTTTTATAAGTATCATATCTTTCCGCAATCATGCTATTCAACTTTTGGACAATTTCTTCCGTATCAAGAATAAAGCAGGCATTTCCCTCTTGTTCTTTCTCAAGTTGATAGAAAAGAATATTCAGTAAGCTATCCAGCGTTCTAATATTTCCCTGCAACACGAATTAGAGTGAATATCCCCATCTATACCCATCAATCACTCTTTGATCGTCCGTTTCAGCATAGTACTGATGAATAGCATCTATAACTGCCTGATCGTTGTGCATCTCATCAGGATTGACCGCTACACGATAATCTCCAAGTCCACTTAATATCACTACATACGCGATTTCTTTACCGGCACAATATTCTTTGTGAATTAATTTCACACCAAATTTTTGCACTGCGTACCAGTTCATCGTATCTTGTTTTACTCATAGAATTCACCTTGTAGTTAATACTTCTTTTTCTGAGTAATCTGCAAATCTGACAGAAAGTAGAAACACACACTGTCTAGCTCTATTGCTCGGCTTTCCTTGCAAAAACTAAGCCATAATGTTCCATCGCAAAGGTCTGCTGTCTAGAAAACCAATCCTCAAACCTTGGACTCTCTTTCTTATAAGTATCATATCTTTCCGCAATCATACTGTTCGTTTTTCGGAAAATTTCTTCAATATCAACAGTAAAGCTGGCCTCCCCATTACGCTCCTTCTTCAGTTCATAAAATAGCAGACCAAGTAAATCACCCAATGTTCTAACATTTCCTGCAACGCGAATTAGCGTGAATATCCCCATCTGATAGCCATCAATCACTCTTTGGTCTCCCGTTTCAGCATAATACTGATGAATAGCGTCTACAACAGCCTGTTCATTATGATCCTCATCAGGATTGACTGCTACACGATAATCTCCAAGTCCACTTAATATCACTACATAGGCGATTTCTTTACCCGCACAATATTCTTTATGAATTTGTTTCACGAAGAATACTGCTTCTTCCACTAAATCATCATATGCTCCCATAAAAATTCACCTTAAATCAATTATTTTATAACTGACCCCTTCTTTTTATGCCGGATAACTCATTTGCTCCTGTTGCTATTGCATTACTAATTATATCCGGTAATGGTCGTTGTGTCACTTCAATTTCACCACTCAACAGTCTTCCTCCCGAAACAAACTGGTCCATGTATGCACTTGGACTATTAACTGAAGAGCATAGATACATAGCCATCCTTTAAAGGAACTAGAGTTTTAATCATATAAACGCCCTCATTTTGCTTAAATTTAGCTCGGATAATACTTCTTGGCCGAATTTTTCAAAATCAGATATTGAAAAAGTTCCATTTTCATAAGAACATATATTACTGTATTGTGTTGTGTAATGCTCCAGACTACTTTCTGGAACAGAAAAAAACTCCTCCCCTGATACTAGACTATTATTTGGTTCCAAAATTACCATTATGAAAATAAATATTATTAGCATCTTTTTTGTCGATTTTGAAAATGTACAAAGCTCGACTTCTACAGGATGTGAAGCTAGTTCATTTGCAATTTCTTATAAAGTATTACAATTTGAAATATTACTATTGTTGGGGCAAAGATCCTTAATGTATTGCACAACAGCTTGATCTGAAATAAACTCATCAGCACGTAGTAGATAAGAGCTATTACTTATTCCTGAATATAGCTTTGGGCTGCATGACCTTTTTCCATTTTTAATTTTAAGATATCATCTAAAACTATAGGTAGAATCAAATATACCATTATCATATCTATTCTTAAATTCAACGATAGTCTTGATTCCATTTAACTTTTTCTTTACTAGACTTTCTGCCGCATTCATCCTATTTGTACAAACATCTTTTAGAACGTCTTGATTCTCAGGAGATAAAAGGTATCCCAGCCATCTCCCACATCTTTCTTGCCCTCTCAGTCTTTTCATAATCTATATCAACTTCTAACTTTTCAATATACTTTTCTATTACCCCTCTGGAATAGCCTGCATTCTCTCCTACTTCTAGCAGAGCATTAGATGCTTCGTCATCAGCTGTAAAGACATTTCTTTGGCTTAAATCCTTAATAGACTGATTTATAGTCATTAAATAATCTTCACTCAGCTTATCTTCTCCGACAGAATCTACAATTTTATCTAAATCGCTATCCAATAGATTTTGAAACTCATCCACATAATGATAGTCTTCCGCATTATAAACATAATCCGGATATTGCTCCATTGGTGCATCACTTTCTACTTCTCCCAATCTTGGGACAAGAGTAACCAAGCCAAATAAAAAAGTTTCCCAGTCCCCCATCTCTGCCGCATAAAGACTATCTCTTACTCCGGTTGTATAATTAAGTGCAGTACCCAGCCCCGGTACGAAAGACAACGTAAATCTTAAACGTCCCGCATTCTTATTATCTCCACCATAAGGGCTAAATCCTCCCCAGATAAAATCATAAGCTTCTCTTCCTTCTTCTGAAAATGTCGTGTAGAGAGCTGAGATGCCAAACATCGTTCCGGACGCCACCGCGATAGCTGCTGTTCCTAATCCAGCAGTCGCACATCCAATACCTACAGCCACTGCTAAAACAAGGGAATATGCCACCACTGTAGGCCAACCAAGATTTTGTATAAGTCCTATAATAGACGATCCTGATTCAGTCCATCCACCATCGTCTGCCAGTACAGATATTTCTCCATACCTTGCCAGTATGGCAATAATGATAAAAAGCAGTACAGCAAACTAAAACTACAGTGGTAATCGACTTATTAACTTTTTATAATGCCAATCTTAATAAATGATAAGATAATAAGAATAGCAGATAGTATCAGCCTGATTTCAAAATTAAAAATCTACAGTAAACCACAAACAAGGTTTAGCGCAGAACATAGGAATAAACCAATACTTAATCCCAAAAGCCTTAATTGAAACCCTCCAAATACAGGAGGCTTCTGCCGCCCTTGAGCTACTTTTTGATAGCGACAGCTGGCATTAAGCATCATCAACAAGGGGGCTATTCCCCCATTTTCATACTTCATACATGAAATGAGAAGCATCACAGATAGCAAAAAAGACCGCATAGGGATTAAAAATAAATAAATTTAACAGAACAGCGAGAGCCAGCTCTTGCCATATGTAAAAGTCTATCTTTTGCTGGTAGCCTTCTCACACCTTTTAATGTCTCGCCTAAAAGATAAGAAATAAGAAAAATTGGACTTCAGCTTTCCGGATGCTACATCAGCAATAAATGTCCGAACTGCAATAGCCAGAAGGTAATAAAGTACGGCAGTAATCGTTACTGTATTTATCGTATCCACAAACCTAGGTAGCCCGATTACCCCAGAGGCATCCGCTCTACCGGCCAATAAATAAGGGGTCGATTTTCCAAAAATAGATTGTATCTTTATATAAAAAGTATCATTTAAATAGCAGAGCGCAAATATATTCCAAAAGAAAAACTGCTAAAGACATAACCGCTGTGATTGCAAGTGTTTTTTTAAGAGGTTTTTCCAATTCGTAAAAGCCTTTAATAATATTCAATATTATTAATTTTATAAATCCAAAAAGCTCCTTAGGAAATTTTTGATCTTGTGTTAATCTTTTAAAACTAAATCTGGTATAGTACTCCGGATCCTCTTTTTCCAAGTCTTTTAGCTCTAGCATAATTATCTAAATCAGAACAGCAATTTTTCTCAATATATTGAATAATAATCTTGCCAGCTGTTTTATTTCGTCCTCTTCTAAAAATCGAGAACTTTATGAGTATCATCTACCTGTATAATTTCTAACTGCTTTTTCCGATATGAATCAATTCATCAACTTCATATTTTTCCCGGAATTATTGTCAAAAACACTGCAAAAAGACCCTTGAAACAGGAGTAACTTTAAGGGAACTTCTCCGTTATATTTATCTGAAACTTTATCTGAAAATTTTAATTTATTTAACGTTCCTAAATCATGTTTTTCAATTTCCTCCTCAACTGATTATAAACTGTTTTAATATTGGAATCTGCAATCAACAGTGCTTCATCTTTTTCAGCATCTTGCTTGATCGCTAAATATACGCCCTCAACATTTGTAAAGAAAATCCCTTACTTTCTGCAAAAGACGGCTTTTTCAAGGCAATAATATCCTTGCTTTTATCCAGTTCTGAATAAATGTAATGACGATATCATTGATTGCTATACCTTTTCAGTATTAATTAATGTTTTATGTTCTAATGCCTCACGTGTTAAAGACTCTAGTCGAGTATTATCCAGAGTTTCAAACAGCAAAGGGGTATTTACAAATCCCATGCTACTGTATATGCTTAGTCTCCGCCATAATATACTTAAAAACCATAATATATTCATTTAGAGACATCATGTAAAATTACAGGTCTTTTTCCTCTCATTTTTACTCACCTATTTCATCATGTCTTCCGGAACAATTGTTAATCCGTACTTGCCTGCCCAGCCAATATTCTTTATTCACTTTAATAATGCATTTAATTTCATTATCAGAAAGACCTGTTTCCTTGGATAAATATATATTCTTACTATCCATCCAATCAAAAATTATGATTTCTTCTTTTAATAAGCACTCCATCATATTCTGTTGTTACCCATAAAGAATAATCATCTACAAAGAGATATCGAACTTTTTCTCCCGGTAATCCATCTTCAACTGAATACTTATTTATAACTTTGAGGCTTCCATCATTCAAAAATTACTTGGACGAGACCACCTTCTTTCATATACCCTGTCCCAATCCAAATCTTTCCATCTGTGTCTCTTACTATAGAAGTAACATATGGATGAGTAAGTCCGGTATTTTTCCCCAAATAGCTTATATCACCATCATCAGAAATATATGTTATTCCTCCCTGTGAATCTAAATATGAGCCCAAAAAGACCCTGTTCCGTTGGCAATATAACATTTACTGAATCGGAAAGTAATCCGTTTTTCTTATTTAGGACAATTTCTACCTCCCATTTTCCCTTCCTCTCCACTAATTTAGCATGACACCATTGTAGGTTCCATAGTATATTTCATGATTTTTAAACGCTATTGTATTCACTCTTCCCTTAGGGATCTGGGGATATTGAAAGTTAATTTTACTACCATTGCTTTGAAGATGTGTTAATCCATCTTCATGTCCAATCCAAACTCCGCCTTCTCCATCACCTACAATACTGGCTGTATAAACCATCTTTATACTTTTAATTTCTAATACTATTGTTTTCGTAATGGGATCATAGACCTTTAGCCCTCATTAGTTCCAACATAAACATGTCTCCCATCACTATAAAGAGCTGATATCTCTGATTTATCCTCCAGAATTTGGAAATGATAAGAAGAAAACTTTATATTCTCTTCTTTTTCTTTTTATGCCATAACTCGAATCCCTACTACTATTAAGGCAAATATGATATTTACGATTATGTTAAGTTTTTTTCATTTTCCGATATCTAATAGTTTAAATGGCAATTCTTTAACTTCACCACGATCATGCGTAACATATAGGATACATTTACAATTACAGTAATTCTTCCTTAAATAGTCCATTACGATTTGCTTGGTTTGAACATCCACATTGGATAATGGTTCATCCAATAATAAATTTCCTTTATCGGACAATAATGCTCTTACTAAAGAAACTCTCATTGCTTGTCCACCTGATATTTCCTCTGGATACTTATGTAGTAAATGCTCTATTTGAAGTCCATTAACAACTTCTAATATTCTTTCCTCTCTTTTCTCCATCATTCCATATGACACATTTTGTTTCACTGTCATGTGGTTCCATAAATTAGGATCTTGAAAAACTATTCCGATATCTCTTTGATTAGGACTGAGCTTTTTGTCAATTTTTCTTTCCGTTAATACTAATTTCACCACTGTATTCATAATCAAATCCAGCTATTATTCTTAGTAAAGTTGATTTTCCGCACCCACTGCTCCCAACAATAAATAAGCCATTATTATCATTCACAAGAAAGGAAATACCCTCTAAGACTTTAACGCCATTAAATTCTTTTTGTATTTCCTGTACTTCTATCATTTCCTTCTACTCTCCTTAAATACTTTTGTAAAACATATAATATTATTTCTATAGCCATAATAAATAATACCACAATTATGGAAAATGCGGATACATATTCTGATGCACCATAATGTAAATAATTGTAAATTTTCACCGAATCGTCTCTTTACCCGGCGCCATTAAAATTAAGAGTTCCTTCCTCTGCAAAAGCAAAGAAAAAGATAACGACATACCCAAAAGTATACTTGCAATAACATATCAAACTTTATTCTAAAGTAATCTATGTACCGTATGGATAAAATTTCCGCTATTTCTAAGGCTTTTTGTCCACCCTTAGCATAGAAGCATATAGTAATAAAACCATAATAGGTGCAGACTTTTAAAGGCACAACCAAGAGACGTCATTAAAATACTATGTTCAAGTCCTGTCCATCCATTTACTAACTTTTAAGAATCCCATGGCCTGAATTGTACCGGAATTACTATGGCATAATAAAACCTGCCAAACCGAAAATGCTCTTCACTTAAAAAATTTCGCAGGATAATAGGAAATCAAAAACACACATTACAGCGCTAAAAACAGACATCCAAAAAGATGTCTTAAATTCTTCAGTAATTAAAAGCAAACGATGCAAAAAGTTTTTTAATTCCTCCCATTGTAGTTCCTAAAGTTATGATTGGAAATGCCAGTTGTATAACAGTATAAAAATGCACAAAAACTTATATTTTAGTCCATCCGGTAATTTTCAAGCAGTACTTGTCCTAATATTTTTGCTACTAAAACTTCTTAAATTGCTAACCATGCCAGTGAATCGGGACGACAAGTACTATAAACAAAGGGAATGCATTGTGCATATGCTTTTATAGCACTCCCTGTTCTACTATACACAGAAAAATATCCAAAAACATATGTATTATATTGAAACATAGAAGGAACGAAAACCTGTCATTGAAAAAGGTACATATCAGTCCGGCTACCCCAAGTCCATATGGGCGAAAGAGACGGTAAAATTACTTTTCCAGACCGCAAAATTATCATTTCTGTAAGTAATAGCCATTCTAAGTTTATCCGCATTCAGATTTTCTATGCCAAGTAATAAAAACAATACAGTAATAGGAAGATACGCCATCACCTCAACAAAGACGCAAGCCCAAAAAGCCACTAATGGAGTATTGTATTATACCGGGTTTAAATATGCTAAGAATCTGAAGAATATAAATCCAACTCAAAGCATAAATATAAAAGGGTATGGGAATCGTTATCGCAAAGAAATAACGATTCCATCCCTTTAAATGCTTTGAATTGCTAATATACAATGCCGCAAGAAACCCAAGTACTAAATTAATGATAGTCACTGCGACAGCTAACTGAGACTATTTTTAAGAGTAAAAATTGTCGCGTTCCAAACGAAAAAGTCGAATAGACCTATCTCTTGAGCTAAAGTTCCAATAATTGGCAAAACAATAAATATGATATATATCAGCAAACCTATATACTTTTCTTTATTGGTAAATGGATTTTTCATACTTATTTTGCTGTAGCAAAGAGTTCTTCCATATCTTTAGCAGAGACTTCCATAGAATGATATATTTCCTCCAAGCTTAATGTCATCCCTTTTATGCCATTCTCTTTTGCATCTCTGATAGACAGGTCATAAAAAACCGTCTTCCACTAATTTTCTTTTCTGTTTTTCTTTTTAAAATGTAATCAATAAATATTTTTGCATTTTCTTTGTTGGGTGCTCCTTTTATCAGATGCAACCGTACTCCGGTGTTACAAAGGGTTCCCATTTGATTGTCTCCTTGATCAGGATAAACCATAGACACATGAGCACCATCTTCTATAGCTTCTCTGGCATCATCTGAATCTGTAAAACCAATAGCAACTTGGCCTTTCGCCGCCATATCTTTTGTCACTGAATTTCCATCAACCACATTCACGCCTAAATTAATAATATCTGTAAAAAATTTTTTTGCTTTTTCTTTTCCCCATTGTGCATACATAAGTGTGCCGCCATAGTTTTCGTTGTTCCGAACATCGGATAGGCAATCGCCAATTGCTTTTCCTGAATACTTTCCACTAGTAAAATCTTCAATCGAAGTAGGAAAATCCTCTTTGGAAAGCAAATCATTATTTACTAAAAAGACTCTGGCTCTTCCTCCAACCGCAGTCCACATAGAACTGCTGGATTTATAATACTGTGGAATGTCTGCTGCTGAGGGGGAGGTATACGCATCAAGCACGCCTTGATTTTCCAGGGTAATAGTTTGAACAAACTCATTATTCCAAAACATCACAAATAGGATTATGCTTTTCAGCAATAATCCTATTCACTAATCCAGTTGTTTTATTTGCCTCTGTATCATAAACTACCTTGACTTTAATTCCTGTTTCTTTTTCAAAATCATTTATGATTTTTCACTAAACTACCTGATCAATTGCTGTATAAACAACCACCTCTTTTGATTTAGTTTGTCTTACCTACAGGCAATTAAACTACCAAAATATTGAAGTGCAATTAAAAATAAAGCTTTTCTTCAAAATCATTTGAAACTCCTTTTTCTATCACTTGACAGTTTGAATGCCTTTTCAAATATTTCTTTAAAAAGTGAGCTTTTGTATCACTAATTAGTAAAAATAGATTATTTCATATATTCAAAACTGTCAAGTTGTGTGAGCTTCAAAGAAAGAAAGTCTTTGCTTATCCCTCTCCGTTTAACTTATGCAGGAAAGGAGATACTCCCTTATACAGTAAGAGGCAGAGAACTACGTCAATCATACCTTTCACAAAGGTAAAGGGCACGTTAAAGACAAGTAAAGCCTTTTCAATGCTGCCGATGGAGGGAAGAATCAGCTGATAGGGCAGAAAGCACTACCTCTTTCGGCATGAAATTGTAATAGAAGGGGTAAACCACCAGGAGGTTGGAGGGATAGGAAATAGCCGCCATAACCACTGCACCAACAACGGAGGCAATAATTGCACCCTTCTTTGTCTTATTTCTCTGATAAATAAATCCTGCGGTACCTGCAAAGCTTGCCCCAAGGATAAAGTTGGAAAGCTCTCCTACGCCGAAGGATCCGGGCTGAAGCCGTGCAAAACATTTTTAATGAGCTCCACCAAAAACACCGGAAACAGGGCCCAGAGCAAAGGCTGCAATCAATGCCGGGAAATCCGAAAAATCAAAACTTAATAAATGGGGGAATCAAAAGGGATGGGAAACTCAATCCACATCAAAATATACGCGATAGCGAGATAAAATACCTGTTACCGTAAAAATCCCACACTGCTCTTCTCTCACACTGCTCACCATTCTTCCCTGACTTTCTGCTTTTCATTGCTGTCCTCTCTTTCTTTTGCATTCTCTGCAAGTCGCATTCTTCCAGTGGTTCTTTTCGAAAGGCTTTAGGACCGGGCATTTTCCTTCTTTTTTGTATTTTCAAAGGAATTCTTTTTTGTAAAACACCTTTGAAAATATAAAAAGCCCTGTACCAAAAGTACAGGGCAGAAAGCTCAACGCTCGTCTTCTTCCATCCAGACTATACTGTTGGTACCGGAATCACACCGGTTCAACTGCTTTCGCAGGTCGCGGACTTTACCGCCAGTGGGGACTTACACCCCGCCCTGAAGAACATTCATTTTTACGTTACTAAGAATACTCCTCTGCCAAAAACTTTGCAAGGAATATTTTCGATGCTTTTAGAACTTAATCCATCCCAGTACACCGGCTACGGAACTGAACAGAATAATCGCCACAAAGAAGGGGCAAAGGTATTTGATCATGAAATTAAATACCGCCTTTCTTTTAAAGGGAGCATCCTTTCGCATAACTTCCGCCGCAATACCCTCTACGCCGATTACTCTGACCACCAAAAGACAGGTAGCCATAGCCGCAATGGGCATCATCACGGAGTTGGTCAGGAAGTCAAAGAAATCCAGGAAGGGCATATTTTTCAAAATGGTTACAAAAGATAAAGGCCCATAGCTTAAAAGCACTCAAGGTTCCTAAAGCCACCATGATCAGCAGTAAAAACCACTGTGGATCTTCTTCTACTCCACTTCAGTTCATCCTGGAAGGTGGAAACCGCACTCTTCCATAAGCGATAGCGGAGGTCAGTGCCGCAAAAGAAAACTAAGGCAAAAAAAGAGAATCCCACTACTCGACCAAAAGCCCATGCTGGCAAAGATTTTCGGCATAGTAATAAAACATAAGGGAAGGGCCTGCCTTTGATACGGAGGGGTCTCCGTTGGAAAAAGGCGAAAACCGCGGAATAATCATCAGTCCTGCCAAAAACCGCAATGGCTGTATCAAAAATCTCCACATGGCTGGTGGATTCTTCAATAGACAAGTCGGACTTCATATAGGAACCGAAGGTAATCAGGGATTCCCATGGCAATGGAGAGAGTAGAACATCTGTCCCATGGCGGAAACCACCGTCATCCAGGAAAAGTTCTTAATATTGGGAACTAGAAGTATTTTACTCAGCAAATGCGCCCTTTCTGGTGATGGCATAAATAGAAAGCAGAATTGCCAGAATCACCAGAATCGGCATCATAAAGGTGAAACCTTTTTCTATGCCATTTTCCACACCCATAAAGATAACCCAAAAGTACCAGCAAGGTAAAAATCAAAAACCAAAACTCCGTCTTTACCCCATTTCCGATAAATGCCGTAAAGTACTCGGCCGTAGCCATGGCTTCCGTTTCTCCCTGGATATAGCCGAAGAGATATTTGCATACCCAACCGCCGATGACGGAATAATAGGAGTACAATCAGGATGGGGATAATGGCATTAATCCAGCCTCCGCCTTGAACATCCAGTCCTTTCCAAAGTGGGCATAGGCTCCCACAGGGGCTCTTTCTGGTCATTCTTCCGATGGCACTTTCCGCAATTATCATGGTGTAACCAAAAGGTAAGCATCAGAAGAAGGTAAACCAAAAGGAATTCCCCCTCCGTATTTCGCCGCCAAATAAGGGAATCTCCAAATATTTCAAGCCCACCGCAGAGCCTGCGGCGGATAAGACAAAAGCCCAGGCGAGAGCTGAACTTACTTTCGTTTTTGCTTTTCACTACTCATTTTCTAATTTCCTTTCTACTGCTATAACATTTCTTTTCTATTTTTCTTAGAAGCCTTCTCCATAACTTCCGGAAAAATCACATTTTTCAAAACAATTTTCCATGCACACCAGACAAGAACCATGCCCCTGTTCACAAGGGCGATAAGTAAGAGGGGGCAACTCCCACACACAGAAGCTCCACTCGAAGCTTCAGCAAAATTTTTCTTACAATGCCTCTCCTTCGGCTCCTAAAAACTTTAGAGCCTGATGAGAGTCTGGCAAGGGGCAGGCCCATCACATTGTAATAGTCCCTGTAATGCCTTTACAAAAGGGGCAAAACGCCCCTGAATCCCGTAAGCTCCCGCCTTATCCATAGGCTCTTTGCTTTCGATATAATCCCAAATTTCCCGCTCCGTAAGTCTTGCGAACTGCACCTCGGTCTTTTCGTAAAAGCCCATTTTCTTCCCCTGAAAAATGAAGGCTGACCCCGGTATAGACCTGATGGGCTCTTCCGGAAAGGGCGGAAAGCATCCTGTAGAGCATCCTCCTCACTTTTCGGTTTTCCCAAAATCCGATCCTCGAAAAATACCACCGTATCCGCCCCAATCACAAGATAGTCCTTCGGATACTGCTTCGCCACATCCTCCGCCTTCTGAAAGGCCAGCTTCTGCACCAAAAGACTGGGATCCGCCTCCGTTACATCCTCCGCTATTCCGCTGGGATGAATCTCTGCCTTAAGCCCCAGAAGCTGAATCAGCTCCTGTCTTCTTGGCGATGCGGAAGCCAAAAACCACCTTGGGAAATAGCACCTTGATGGGCTTTTTCCTTTTTCTGCTTCCTTCCTTCTTTCCCTCCCTGCTCTTTTAATTTATGTTCCAAAAGGTCTACATCTTCTTTGGAAAGCCCCAGCTTCTCCAAGAAGTCCACGTCTTTATTTGTAGCGTCTCCCATTTTTCTTCCTTTCTTTTTTGCAATTGCCCCTCTGTTTTTGCAGTCGCCTTTCTATTTTAACGATTTTTCTGTTTTTCACAGTAATTTTTACAATTTGCCATAAAAATGATTTTCTTTCTCTTTTTGTGAAATACGATGTTTTCGGGGAAAAATAAGCGGAGAAAGCGACAAAGAAATTTCTCTTTTCTCCAAAAGATTTCTTCTTGCATTTTCCTCCGCTTTATACTAGGTGAACTCATCGCACTACGCGCAGTACATGACTTAGAGAAAGGGAATTCTATGAAAATCGAAAACGTAAACAACGTAGAAGGCTTATTTAAGCTATTGAATGACTTACACGGAAAGGTAGAGTTGGTTTCTCCGGAAGGAGACCGAATTAACTTGAAGTCCAAGCTCTCCCAGATGCTAATGATGTCTCAGATGTTGGACAAGGCTTACATTAAGGAGCTGGAACTGATTGTTCATGAGCCGGAGGACATGAAGAAGGTTGTTGAATTCATGATGGGGGATGCCCACAATTGATTTTCCGCACTTGCGAAAATTTGACTCTTCCCAAAGCGGAAGAGTCTTTTTTTTCTGATTTGCTGGTGGTGGGAGGCGGCTGTTCCGGCTTAGCCGCCATCTCTGCCGCAGCGGATCTTGGGATTGAAAAACAGTCTTTTATTGGAAAAAGAAGAAAGCCTTGGAGGGCGTTTAGGAAAAAGCACGGAAGAGATAAGCGGGCTCTTTGCAAAGACCATTCAGTCTAAAGAGCTTCTATCCCATTTTTCCCTTTTTCTGGAAAATTATGGAGTCGCTCATCAAGAGGGTGTGGAAGTAGAGGAAATTTATCTTCTTTCAAGGGAGGCTCTTTCGATAGTGCATTCCCAAGGCGAAGCTTCTGCTTATCGCTATCTCTTAAAGGCTAAAACAAAGGAAGGAGAACGCTTCTTTATCAGTAAGGCTTTAGTCTTGGCTGTGGGGGCATTTACTCCGGAGGAAAAATGCCGCTGTTTCTATTCTTATAGAAGAGAGAAGAAAACAGGCTCCCAGGGCTTTTCCTTGCCGGACAAAGCCTTGCCCCCCGCAAAGCATCGCAGAAGCCGTGCGATCAGGAGGCGCTGTAGGAAGACAGGTAGGAGAAATGCTTTTAAAGGAAAAGCATAAACAGGGATTTTAAAACAAGGGGCTGTAAAAAATCAAAATAGGAAATAGATTTTCGGCAATATAGGTCTAAATAAGGGGTAGTCTGAGCCGTCGGTACTTGCGAAAAACAAGAGAATCGAGTTTTTCGCTTAGTATCCACTACGTGGCGAAGCTAAGCGAGACGTGCCCAAGTTTAGACCCTATATTGCTTAGAAAACTATTTTTGATTTTTACAGCCCGTTTTTATATGAAACAGTTTATTCTTTTTCTACTATAGCTTGATTAGCCGATTCCGCCATAGAATGCACCTGCAATAAGGGCAAGTAAGGCAAGACCTGTATAAACATACTTTGCCAAAAAGAACCAGGTATCTCCTTTAGGCTTCTTTGCACTGTATTTACCGCTTCCATTGTATACTGCTTTTCCAAATATGAAGAACAGCATTACTGAAGCAAGTACCGCACCAATAGGGCAAATATAGATGGACACCGCATCCATCCAACTTCCTACAATTCCCTGTATCAATACTGCAACGACGCCGAGTACACCAATTATTCCTACTGACTGTATTCTACTCAGTCTAAACTGTCTAGCGCAATGTAGCCACAGGCGCTTCATACAGATTCACAAGGGAACTGAGTCCCGCAAATGTAACACATACAAAGAATATAATTCCTACAATCATACCACCGGGCATCTGATTCATGATATTTACAAGGTAGATAAACATGAGTCCCGGACCACCTTCACTAAGCTCTGCACCGGATGTGGCCATAGCTGGGATAATAACAAGTCTTTGCTAAGTATGCGCACATAGTATCAAATATAGCTATGTTCATTGCAGAGAAAGGTACATCTTCTTTCTTACTGAGATAGGAGCCGTAAATCACTGTGCCGTTACCTGCAATAGAAAGGAAAACGCCTGTCCGAATGCAAATATCCAAAAGTCTTACATCCTTTAATCCCTCCGGATTTACAGTAAAGATATACTTGTATCCGTTTACTGCTCCCGGTTGAATTCCTATGTAAATAGCCAGTCCAATCATCATTACGAAAAGCAGCGGCATCATAAACTTGTTTGCTTTTTCTATACCATCCGCAACTCCAAATGCCATAATGGCGAAATTTACAATAAGCGCTATAATGATCCACATATTATTTCCGAAAGCCGTAGCGGTGGATCCAAAAGTTCCTCCTATGACATCCATATTGGTGCCCATTCCAAAGAGCTTACCTGTAAATGCCATGACAACATATTTAAAGATCCAACCTACTACGCAGGAATACCCTATTGCGAGAGCCAAAGAACCGATTGTAGGTATAATTCCTATGCTCTCACCAAGTTTTCTGCTTTTTCCGGCATGTTCCATAGCAGCACCGAATGCTCCTATAGGACCTTTCCCCGTGCTTCTTCCCAGTGCGATTTCTTCCACCACTCCTGTGCTACCGATTAAGATAACAAATAAGAAGTAGGGAATCAAAAAAGTCATGCCTCCCCAGGCTGACACAAGCACCGGAAATCTCCACAGGTTTCCCATACCTACAGCCGAACCTACACAGGCTATAATAAAACCTATTTGTGAGTTAAATCCATCCTGCTTTACAGCGGTATTGTCTGAACCCATAAGCTTCCTCCATCTTGCTGAAAAATGTAAGTCCCTTTGTGGATAGCAGTCCGGTCTCTACAAGACCGGACGCCAAAGATATTTTATTTTTACGAGTATCGCTGGCATATCCTACGATATCTCATTTATTTTTCCCCAATATTTGTAATTTCCTTCATCACACATTTCTTCCTTAGACGGAGCATATGGCTCTGCCCATGCCATGGAAATGTCTCATTGGTAATGTATGACCAAAGGTAATCTTTAGATTGGGAACCGTATCTCTGTCTTTATAAAGTTGTGTCAGTGCTGCAATAATATAGTCCATGTCTGCTTGCTAAACTGACTTCTGTTAATCGCCAGACGAACCACATTACATACTTCCTTCTGTTGCTCAGGAGTTTTCAGATCATATTCCATAGAGAAATCTCCAAGCTCTGAACAACGAATACCGTAACGGTGAATCATCTCCAGAGAAAGTGCCTGTCCTGCAAAGCTCTCATGGCCTCTCTTATAGTTAAAGAACTTATCAACATCAATATAAATTCCGTGTCCTCCTGCAGGCTGTACTACAGGAACACCGTTTGCTGTAAGACCGTCTGCCAGATACTGACACTGTCTTACTCTTTCGTCCTGGTAGTCAAATCTTGCCTCTTCATACATACCCTGGCAAAGCGCCATAATATCATGTCCGGACATTCCGCCATAAGAATCATTTCCATAAGCGGAAATCTGGCGAACCTTCAATAGGTGTCCTATATCTGTCTTTACACTACCGTCCTCATTGAACTCTGAGAACTTCTGCCAGAAAAGTCCCTTGTCACGGAAGGCCAAAACGCCACCCATATTGGCATGTCCATTTTTCTTAAGGGATGCGGAAACCACATCAAAGTAGGAGAACATCTCTTTTGCAATTTCACAGATAGACTTGTCCCCATAGCCCTCTTCATTCATCTTAATGAAGTAACAGTTCTCTGCCCATCTTGCACCATCCATAACAAATGGAATATTGTACTTATGGGCAATCTGGGAAACCTCTCTGATATTCTTCATGGAAACAGCCTGTCCGCATACAGAGTTATTGGTAACTGTAGAATAAATCAGCGGAACATTCTCCACACCTACAGCCTCAATAAGCTGGTTGAGCTTATCAATGTCCATATCTCCCTTAAAAGGATTCTTCTCATATTTTCCGCTCTTGGGTACCTCAAATAAGATTTCCTTATGGAAAAGGTTTCTGGGTACATTGCCCATTTGCTTGATATTACCTTCTGTAGTATCAAAGTGAGCATTTGATGGAATCGTGAAGACTTTACCCGGCCATCTCTTTGCAAATAACGGCTTTAATACATCAAACAAAAGTGCCTCTGCACAACGTCCCTGAGGAACGATAAATGTATTGGGTCTTGATAGCTGGTACTTACCACCATTGATAAATCCGCCCTCATAGTCCACCAGATACACTTCATTCATCATTTTTTCAACATCATCCTTGTCTACACCTTCTTTGATGTAATTGATGAGTCTCTTCTGATTGTCTCCTCTTTCCCATACATCTCTGAATGCATCCAAAAGAACATAATATCCTTTGTTTCTTCCGTAAGATTCATCTGCAAGGAACATCGCTGACCACTGTGTGTCTGTCATGGATGTAGTACCCGAATCGGAAAGACAGTCAATGTATAAAAGACCTGCCGGAAAAGCAAACTCATTGTAATGCGTCATTTCCAGAGCTTTTCTTCTCTGCTCCTGGGTAACTGTAGGAACTTCTCTCACTACGTGTGTCCATGACTTTGGTGCCTCTACACCTAACATTTTCTCGTACTCCATTTTAATACCTCCATATATAAAAATATATTTTGATACCCCGGTCATCGTAAGAAACGACTGGCGGACAGTATTACAATCCCTTTGAAGCAAGATAGAAATACTGCTTTAGCTAACATGCCGCTATGTGCTTAATAACCAAAAATTTATATATTTAGATATATTATTATAAGCATATTGCTATGAGAATAATTTATCACCCTTTTTAATCACTTGTCAATATTGTTTAATTAAAAAGCTCTTTTTAGTGATATTTTAGTGCATTTATGTGTATTTTGTACAAATATCGGCTTTTGAAACAAAAGCTTCAGAAATAACAAAAATAGTGATTTGATAAATTTTATAGGGATTTTTCTTTGCCTTTACACTGGGTTTCTGCATAAATGTATTAAAAAAGCCTTTGTTTTTCCTATATGTCTTTCTGACAAATAATATTTGAGAATTTTCTTGAGAATTTTTCTCATTTCTTTTCATCTATCTCTATACCCCAAATTTGTCATTTTGGTGATTTTGCTTAAAAAGCGATTTTTAGGAGCATGAAGTTTTGCTATAATAAATTAGAGGCTGTTTTATAAAATTTTTGTGTGCTGAAAGTTTACAAATAGAATTTGGAGCGATTATGAATGAATTGGATATAAAAAAATATTAATCTTTCTGATTTTTTTAGGCACGGTACTGGGACCTGATTACGAAATTATAGTATATGATTTAAAGCAAATCCTATATATCATTAACGGAAATATCAGTGGCAGAAAAAGGGAGATCTGCTAAGTCCAACTATGAAAAGTATTTTACAAAGAGAAGAGTCCGTCAAGGAAACATGGCTATCAAATTATAGAGCGCTTTTCCTCCAATGGCAAGATTCTAGATCCTCTTCTTTTTATAAAAGATGAAAGTTGCAAAGTCGTAGGTGGGCTAAACATAAACTTCGATGATAATCGATACAAGAACTATCAAATCTAATTTTTTTCTCTATGTCATCCGGATAATTATGTATCCAAAAATATTTCCATAGAAATAAAAGGAAATGATGAGCAAACAATATTTTTCGGAAAAATATTTCAAATACTATAGATGAAATATTAAATAGAATAAACAAGTCCCTTCCTTTCAGTGATCTAAGTCATTCAGAAAAGCTTGATATTATACGCCAGCTTTATCAAAAAGGCATATTCTCCATGAAAGGCTCTGTTAAAACTGTAGGGAACAGGCTGTGCTGCTCCCCCGCCAGTATGTATCGGTATTTGGAACTTGTAAAAAGGAAAAATAATTTGATATGTTTTTAAGGTTCGCAAAAAGTATGCTAACATATTGATTTGAGAACAATAATTAGAACTACACCCATCAACGAATACCCTACAAAGCAACACAGGGTTTGGGTACATCAAGAAAGGAGATTTTAACATGCTGAAGAAACATCAATTCTGGGCAGTCGTAGCAGTTGTTGGAATGGTGATGTGCTTTATCACAGGACACGCTATGGTAGCAGGACAGAAGGCAAAAGCGGTGACAGAATAAAGTAGCATAAATACAAAAAAGGACTGTGAAAAAATCAAAATGATAAAGAAATTTTCGGCAATATAGGTCTGGATACGGGGTAGTCTGAGCCCGATCCTTGCGAAATCAAGCGAATTGAAAAACTATAAAAATCAATAAATGAAGCGAATAATGCAGTATGGGTCTATAATAGGGGTAGTCTGAGGCCGTCGGTACTTGCGAAAAACAAGAGAAACGCAGTTTTTCGCTTAGTATCCGGTACGTGGCGAAGCTAGCGGGAGCGTGCCCCGATTATGAACCTATACTGCATTAGAGCGCATCTTTATAAATAGAGTCCTTCAATACATAGGATTAAGCAAACGGGAGCGTGTCCCGTTTCAGACCTATATTGCTTAAAAATTTATTTTGATTTTCACAGTCCTTTTTCAGTCTTTAATCCTTCTTTTCCTTGTCACCGTATTTTGTTGCAATTTCAAACAGCAAACTGCTTCCCTGAGAAATCTGCAAATCCACACCGGTGTCGTTTGGCTTATTCTCAGCGAATTCATAGTCCTTATCCGGAAGAATGGCATTTAACAAAAATTCCCACCAAAGAGCCTGTAGCAATGCCGGAAAAGGCAATCTGGATACCGAAGAGCTGAAAATGCAGAGCTCCCTCGGAGAGTAGTTGATTCGATGGACAATACCAGAATCATAGCCGCCACGATGATATTTCTACTCTTGGAAAAATCCACCTTGGTTTCCACCACATTTCGAACACCCACCGCGGAAATCATGCCGTATAGCACCAGGGAAATTCCGCCGATAATCGCCTGAGGCATTGCTTCAATCACCGCGGAAAACTTCGGGCAGAAGCTAAGGAGTACCGCAAAGCAGGCAGCCAGACGAATGACTCTGGGATCATAAACCTTGGTTAAGCTCAGCACACCGGTATTTTCTCCGTAGGTTGTATTGGCAGGCGCACCGAAAAGGGGAAGCCAGCGTTGTGGCTAAGCCATCTCCCAAAAGGGTTCTGTGTAAGCCCGGATCCTCCAGATAGTTAATGCCTACCGTAGAGGAAATGGCGGAGATATCACCGATATGCTCCATCATTGTTGCAAAGGAAATGGGGATAATGGTCAAGCTGCTGCTCAGAAGTAGAGCCGGATCCAGCTTACCCTCGGTAAATAGGGAGAAAACCGTTCTGTGATAGTCTATCGGAAAGCCGAAAATCGGCGCTTCATTAATACTGTCAAAGGGCACAAGGCCTAAAACTGCCGCAAAGCTGTAGGATATCAGAACACCCAACAGGATGGGAATGATTTTCACCATTCCTTTTCCGAAAATGTTGCAAAAGATGACTACGCAGATAGCCAGAAGAGCCAGTCCCCAGTTGGTGGAACAGTTTTCCACTGCAGACTTGGAAAGGTTTAACCCGATGGCAATGATAATCGGTCCTGTAACCACCGGCGGAAAATAGCGCATAACCCGGTTGGCTCCAAAGGCCTGAAAGAGAAAGGCCAGCACCAGATACATCAGTCCTGCGCAGGCTACCCCGAAGCAGGCGTAGAGCAGAAGCTCCGGCTCCTTATTGGGTGCTATACTCATATACCCTGCCAAAAAGGCGAAGGAAGAGCCTAGAAACGCGGGCACCTTATTCTTTGAAAGAAAGTGAAACAAAAGTGTGCCCAGTCCCGCAAAAAGCAGGGTTGTGGAAATGGACAAGCCGGTCAGCAAGGGTACCAACACCGTTGCTCCGAACATGGCAAAAAGATGTTGTAATCCTAAGACCACAAACCTTCCTTTTTCCCAAGACTCTGGCATTGTAAATAGCTTCTTCTCCGATATTTTTGATTTTCTCCACATTATCCTCCTTTGTAGCTATTCTCAGGGAATCTCAGTCTATTCAATTTTCTTCGTACATTTACGCCGTTCCCTATCATACTCTCCGACTCTGACTATGTCAAAATTATTTTCCCGTACATTCTATAAGAAGACTATTCTTTCCTACTTATTTTCCTTCTTGCCTCCGGCAGATTTTTCAGCCTTGTTTTCGTCTCCTCTTGAAATGTATTGATAGAATAGCCTTGAAAAAGGCGTAGAATTTTAGAATCTTCAGAAAAGCGTTCCTTTTCCCACTTCTTCCTTCTGTGATAAAATAAACATAAGTCAATAGGAAAATTTTTTTATTATAAGATATTTTGCATTAAACGGAAATAAATTTTTATAGGTCGTTTTTCAACAAAAAAATTGAATATTGGTTATATACTGAGAAGATAATGCGTGGAGGATAGACATCATGGAAATTAGACAACTGCATTCTTTTATAAAAATCGTTGAATTACAAAGCTTTTCCAAGGCGGCAGAAGCCCTGGGCTACACTCAGGCGGCGGTAACCATTCAGATTCGCCAATTGGAGCTGGAGTTCAACACCCGCTTTTTTGACCGGGTAGGAAGGCACGTGGAATTAACCCCTCCCGGAAGGAAGTTTCTGATGTATGCCAATGAAATCCTTCGAAAAGTGGATGATGTCCATGCGATGTTGGGAAATGCCGTAGTAAAGGATCACAGGTTGCGTGTTGGCACTTTGGAGTCCTTACTCAGCTTTAAACTGCCGAAGGTAGTCAGTTATTTCTATAAGCACTACCCTACCGTAGCTTTGGAAATTCGCTCCGGAACACCGAAGGAGCTGAACGAGATGCTGGATCATAACCAGATTGATTTGGCCTATTACATCGACCAGAAGGTTTACGGACAGAACTGGGAGAAGACTTTAGAGGAGCCGGAGTCTGTCGTTTTTGTGGCTTCCACAGATGCTAAGCTACCGAAAAAGGAAGAATATCTTTTGGCTGAGCTTTTAAACCAGCCCTTCTTCCTAACGGAGAAGGATTCCAATTACCGATACGCTTTAGAGCAGGAATTGGCTTCCCGGCATTTGGGTATACGCCCCTTCTTTGAAACCAGAAACTCGGATGTAATTATCGAATTGATCAAAGAAAATCAAGCACTATCCTTCCTCCCCAGATATGCAGTGGAGGAAAGTCTAAACAACGAAGCCTACGGCTTCTGAAGGTGCAGGACTTTGAGATGCAGATGTATCGTCAGCTCTTCTACCACAAAGATAAGTGGATTACGGAGGAAATGAAGAACTTCATCGCTTTGGGTGAATTATCGATGCTATAAAAGAAGAAAAAGAAGCGAATATAAAACAGTAAGCTCTTCCTGACAGGATAGGCTTAAACTCGGGCACGCTACAGGAAGATTCGCTTTACTATATTTTCCATTCACTCCTAAAAAGAATCGAACCGCCCTACAGCCTTGTAAATCAAGGATGTAGGGCGGTTTATATTAATGCACATAATCCAGTATCAAAGCCAATTTTTGAAAAATATCAGCTCCGGTTAGCGCATATTATCCAAAAAGCTTTTTACACTATAGTTCTAGTTCTAATGTTTTATAGTAAGTGGTACTTTATCAAAGCCGCCCTTAGTCTTATAGCCTGTATCCCAAAGTGACTCCAGGGAGACCCAAGCCGCTTCCGAGTAGGTGACGGTCTGTACCTGAAAGTCATTTCCTTCTGCCAAGGGGTTCTCCCCCTGATAGCGATAGCCTATCAGCAAAAACCAGTGCCAGATATAATCATCCAATTCCTGATTTTTGATGGTTCAAGACCAAAATCGGTACAGGAAGATTCTTATCAATCTGCTCCACAACACACTCTTTCGCTTTGGCAACATTTTTCCGCTCCGGGAACAATGGTCATCATCAGGTTTTCCTCCTGATGCTCCTTCAGGAAATTCTGATAGCCTTCCACGTATAATTCCGGTTTATCGATGCCGGACCAACGGGGATGCAGGTATTTCTTCATTTCTTCGGTAAAATAAAGGTACTCGTCCTGATCTAATTTTTCCAAATTCCCGGAATATAAAGATTTTTTTCCATGGTGCAGGGCAAGATAAATCGAACTGTCGCAGGCGGTAATAGCGCCACAGCCCCCAGGCGCATCATATGGTCAAAACACCAATCCTGGTTTCCCCCATAGGACTCACCGATATAAAAAAAATCCAGCTTCTTCTCCATTTTCTCAGGAATTCTCCTTCTCTTTTAGATAGATTTCGGGTTTTGAATCAGTCGCATAGCATTGATGATGCAAATGACAGTAACCCCCACATCTCCGAATACTGCTGCCCACATATTGGCAAGTCCTACGGCACTTAAGATGAGCACCAGGAACTTTACCGCAAGGGCAAAAACGATATTCTGCATCGCAATCCTCATGGTCTTCTTTCCAATGGCAATGAGGTGGGAATTCGGCTTAGGTCATCATCCATAATCACCACATCCGTCGCTTCAATGGCGCGTCCGACCCCATAGCCCCCATGGCAATGCCCACATCCGCCCGGGAAAGCACCGGTGCATCATTGATACCGTCTCCGATAAAGGCAAGATAACCGCTACGCTTCTCTCCTTCTCCGCTTAAAGAGCTAAGGATTTCCTCCACCTTCTCCACCTTCTGGGCGGGAAGCGACTCTCCGTAAACGCTGTCCAAATTCAGCTCCCGGCCTACCGCCTCCGCTACAGGAGTACTGTCTCCGGTAAGCATAACCACACTTTTCAATGCCCTGCTCGCTTCATTTTCGAAACTGCTTCCTTACTGCTTTCCTTCACCTCATCCGCAATCAAAATTCTTCCAAGATACTGACCGTCCTTTGCTACCAGGCAAATGGTGGCACTCCCTCATCCTGCTGTGGTACGGAAATGCCTTCTTCCTCTAAAAAGCTTGGCCTTTTCCCACTAAAATTTTTGCACCCTTCCACAATGGAAAATCAAGCCTGCACCGCTGCGATTTTCCGTATTTTTCCGGAAAAGGAAGACTGTTGCTTTCCTTTCCGGAAGAATGCTTCATCGGATCATTTTCTACTACGACATCTTCCGGAGAAGCATTAGCCTTCAAAGAATCTTCCATCCATTTTTTTGTAGGCGCTGAGAATGGAAAGCCCGATGGGGTGGGTGGAACCATTTTTCCGCCATAGCGGCAGTGCGAAGAAGCTCTATCCTTGGAAATTCCCTCCCAAGGCTCAATCTCCTGCACGGCGAAATTCCCCTTGGTTAGGGTTCCTGTTTTATCGGACACTACAACCTTTAATTTGGATACCAGCTCCAGATAGTTGGAGCCCTTTACCAGTACACCCTCTCGGGAAGCCGCACCGATTCCTCCGAAGAAGGACAGGGGCACGGAAATCACCAAGGCGCAGGGACAAGACACTACTAAAAAGGTACAGGCACGATATAACCAGGTAAGGGGAGGATGGGCTGCGAAAAACTCCGGAGACACCAGGCCTATTTTTGTTCCCAAGAACAGGCCAAGGCTTGGCAGTATAGCCAATGCCAATGCCGAATATACTACGATCGGGGTATAAATCCGGGCAAACTTTGTGATAAAGTTCTCCGCCTTGGATTTCTTCTCGGAGGCCTCCTCCACCAGCTCCAAAATCTTGGAAACAGTGGAATCCTCAAAGGCCTTCAAAGCCTCTACACGAAGCATGCCCTCTCCATTGATACAGCCGAAATAATCTTTTCTCCGGGGAATACCTCTCTGGGGACGGACTCTCCGGTAAGGGCGCCGTATTTACCATGCTTTCTCCTTGACGGACAATGCCGTCCACCGGCACTCTTTCTCCCGGCTTTACCAAAAGCATATCCCCTACTTCTACCTCATCCGGATCCACGGTATCTACGGTGCCGTCTTCCCTTTCAATGTGGGCCAGCTCCGGTACAATATCCATCAGCTCCTTAATGGACTTTCTGCTTTTTCCTACCGCATAGCTTTGGAAAAGCTCTCCCATCTGATAGAAGACCATTACCGCCACCGCTTCCGCAAATTCTCCGGAAAGGAAGGCGCCTAAAAGGTGGCCACAGTCATCAATAAGGCTTCATCAAAGGGACGCCTGTTTTTGATTCCCAGAAAGCATTCCTTTACCACGGAAAGACCGCTGAGAAAATAAGGAATAAGATAAAGCGGAAGATACCAAAGAGAATGCTCCGGAAGGAAGGGAAGAATCCCCGTCTTTTCCACAATCAATAAGATTAAGAATAAGATGACGGAAAGAAGAAAGCTTGTTTCTTTCCCGAATAAGTTTCTCTGACATGGTATTTTCCCTTTACTATATTTTTTTCTACTCTATACTTTACTCTAAACTATTGCTTTTCCGGTACTTACTCTGATAATCCGCTTCAATACTCTACTCATAGTACTGCAAGCTTTGGACTTTATTCTCCTACACGCCCTTCACGGTGAAGTCCGGCTCAATGGTCTTTTCCTATACGGATGGCTTCCTGCAAAAATCTCCTCAAAGCGATCATCCTCCGCCTCAAGGTAAACTTCTGCATCATGAAGTTTAGCTTTACAGACTGTACTCCCGGAATCTTTCCGATAGCTTCCTGTATCTTAGCCGCACAATTTGCACAATCAATTTCACATTCAAACTTCTTCTTCATTTTTCTCCTCTTTTCTATATTGATTTTTATTGTTTCCTATAGTAAATAGTTTCTGTTCTTATGATTTCTCATTGATTTCTCATTGATTTCTCATTGATTTCTCATCACTTCTTTTATTCTTCGATATGCTCAATGCCCATGGCAATGATGGTCTTGACATGCTCATCCGCCAAGGAGTAGAGAATGCTTTTTCCCACTCTTTTTCCGCTAACCAAGCGGGCGGTACGAAGAATCTTTAACTGATGAGAAATGGCGGACTGATTCATTTCCAAGTCCTGACAAATCTCCGTAACATTTTCTCTCCTTCAAACAAATCGTAGAGAATCTTGATTCTGGTGGAATCTCCAAAGACCTTAAACACTTCCGCTAAATCACATAAGCTATCCTCGAAATCGTTGCATGACTATCTGCTCTTTGATGTTCCAAGGCAATCACTTGACTCATTCCTCTCCTTTTCTGAGATTACGGACTTTACGAACCTTATGGTAAAAAAATTTTTGTAAAGTCCCTCTTCTCTGCATAATGAATGGCAGGCTATAAAAACCACTCAAAAAGTAACAACAGATTTACATATGAATATATTATCACATGTAAATCTGTTGTCAATAATCTTTTTTTCAAATATATTTAGAATCCGAAAGCCTCTTACTTTAGCCCTTAGAGTTTCAGCTCCCTGAGTAGTTGTTTCCGAAACTCCTGATCCAAAGAAGCTTTTTAATATCTTCCAGCCTGCCCTGTTCCGCAAGAAGCCCCATTAATTGAGTCGCTCTGCTTTCTCCTTCCTCTCTTCCTTCTTCCCGTCCTACTGCTAATAGTTTTTCCAGTGCCATATTCATCTCCGGCCCTCCTTTTTCTCTCCATGGAAGATTCCTTTATTCCCGCCTTTAAGCGCTCTACCCCTTCTCGAATCGCCTTCACGGTAAACTCAGCTCCTCTTCCTTTAAGTCCTCTTCAAAGCTTAAACGCAGTCCGGAATAGGCCTCCACATGGCTTTTTCCCAAGGCCAGCAACACATGGCTTGGCTCCACGGAACCGCTGGCACAGGCGGAACCGGCGCTGGCGCAAATCCCCTTTTGATCCAAAAGCAGCAAGAGACTCTCCGCCTCTATTCCCTCTATGCAAATGTGCACATTGCCGGAAAGTCTTTTTTTCCCCGGAAGCTTCCAACGGATTCACCCCTGTAATCTTGATTCCGGGCACCTCTTCCAAAAGTCTTCTGAAGAACAGCTTCTGAAGCTCCCGTTTTCTTTCTCTCTTTCCGACATGCCGGCAAAGGCCTCCTCTGCCGCCTTGGCAAAGCCTACGATACTGGGAACATTTTCCGTACCGGCACGAAAGCCCCGCTCCTGGGCTCCCCCATGAAGGAAGGCCGGAAGACGAACGCCCTTTCGAATCACCAAAAGTCCAACGCCCTTGGGTCCATGAAGCTTGTGGGCACTGGCGGAAAGCAGGTCTATCCCCATTTCCTCTAAAAACAGTGGAATCTGCCCGAAAGCCTGCACCGCATCCGTATGAAAAAGCACCCCATGCTTTTTCGCAATTTCTCCGATAGCCCGCAAATCCTGAATCGTTCCCATTTCATTGTTGGCCGCCATCACGGAAATCAAAACCGTATCCTCTGTAATCGCCTGCTCCAAAGCCTCCAAGTCCAAAAATCCCTCACTGTCCACCGGAATCCGGCTGACTCTTGCCCCCAGACTTTCCGCAAATTTGCAGCTTTCCAAAAATAGCATGATGCTCTATGGCGGAACAGATAATATGGGGCTGTCTTTGCTTTTGACCTGCTACTTCGGAACCTGCTACTTCGGAGCCGGATAGACTGCTCTTTTGCTCTGCTTCGGATCCGGATAAGCTGCTCTTTTTCCCCATGGCGGAGTAAAACGCTGAAAGAATCGCCCAATTATCCGCCTCTGTCCCGCCGGAGGTAAAAGTAAACTTCCTTGGATTTACCCCCAAAAGACCGGCAATGCTTCTCCTGCTGTCCTCCACCGCCTTTTTCGCCTTCTGGGCAAAAAGATAGAGAGAGGACGGATTCCCGTAATCCTCAGAAAAATAGGGAAGCATAGCTTCCCTGACACTCTTCGATACCGCTGTTGTGGCTGCATGATCCAGATAAATCATTTCTTCTCCTCTTCGTAATAGAAGGCACCGCTCTTTCCCCCCTGCTTTTCCACAAGGTGAATCCCCTCCATGTGCATCCTTTTGTCAATGGCCTTGCACATATCGTAAATGGTCAGAAGAGTTACGGAAACACCGGTGAGAGCCTCCATTTCCACCCCTGTTTTTCCGGCGGTTTTACAAAGGCACTCCACCGTAATCCTTCCCTCTTCCTCCGAAACCTGAAAGGAAATCTTGGCAGACTGCAAAGGCAAAATATGGCAAAGGGGAATCAATTCCGAGCATTTTTTAGCCCCCATAATCCCGGCTACCTGAGCCACGGTGAACACATCTCCCTTTTTGACCTTTCTTCCCAGCACCGCCTCCATGGCTTCTTTACTGAGGAAAATGCTTCCCCTGGCCACTGCGGTTCTTTCTGTATCCGCTTTTCCGGAAACATCCACCATTCTGGCATTTCCCTGATCATCAAAATGACTAAACTCTCCCATACTTCTCCCAATCTATTGAATATCTTCGCTTTTCATGCAAATTCCTGTACTATTTCTCTTGAATTCGATTTTTACTCTGCTGAAAAATGCTAAAATTTTCTCTATCCCTTAGTTTTTCCTCCGTCAAAGGAGCAACTTCTCTTCCCGAAGCTGTAAAGCCTTGGGAATCTCCTGCATTTTACCATAGGGACCGTCTCTTTGCACCAAAAAGCAAATTTCGCCCTCACCCTTTTCCGGCTGAAAATAAAAGTTTTGCTCAAAGGAAGCTCCGCCTTGAAAGCAGCTTTCACCGGCACAGCATTCTCCTCTTCTCCGGAACAAAAGCGGAACAAAATCATGGGCACGATAGCCGATGGCGGAAAGCTTATCCGGAATTTCCCGCTCCATCGTAAGCTCCAGCCCCCAGTCCTCTATGAAAAATGCTATGCTCTCCCAGCTTTTTCGCCTTTGCGATATTTTTTTACATCCGGTCAAGATAGCCGCCTGTCGGTTCTTCGGGCTGTCGAAAAAAACTTCCCTGGTCTCACCCTGGCCAATCACCTTCCCCTCTTGCAGCATAATCACTTCCTCTGCAAAGCGGTAAATCTCATCCCGGGAATGAGAAACCATGATGGCCTGCCCCGGAAACTCCTCCAAATGCAGCATCAGCTCTTCCTGCATCTTATCCCGTAAATACAAGTCCAAGGCGGAAAAAGGCTCATCCAGAAGAATCATTTTCGGCTCATTGGCAAAGATGCGGGCTAAAGGCAACCCTTTGCTGCTGCCCTCCGGAAAGCTCCCCGGGAAAACGCTTTTCCAGTCCCGAAAGCTCCATTTTCCGAAGCAAAGCGAAAATCCGCTCCGACCAGCTCTCTTTATTCGCCTTACCCTGCATAGCAATGGCAATATTTTCCCACACCGTCAAATGGGGAAAAAGGGCATAGGACTGGAAAAGATAACCGATTCTTCTCTTTTGAGGTGGCAGATTGATTTTTTTCGAAGAAGAAAAAAGGCAAGAATCCCCCAGCAGAATCTCTCCCTGCTTGGGCGTCACAATCCCAGCAATGCTCTTTAAGCACATACTCTTACCCGAACCCGAAGCCCCCAAAATTCCAATCCGCTTTTTATTAGAAGAAAAATGAATATCCAAAAGAAAGCTATCCAAAGGAAGCTGCAAAGGACAGCTTACAAAAAGACGATTGTTCTGCGTTCTCCATTACAACTCCTTTCAAAACTTTCTATTTTCGGCTTTTGCTTAGAAGCTGTAACGCCGTCATGCAAAACAACGAAATCAGCATCACCACCCCTACCCATACTCCCGCAGTCACATAGTCCTGGTCCTGCATCACAAGAGCAATTCTTTGGGAAATGGTGGCGGTTTTTCCGGGGATGTTTCCCGCCAGCATGGATGTGGCGCCATACTCTCCCAGAGCTCTGGCAAAGCTTAACACCGCGCCCGATAGGATTCCCGGACCGGAAAGGGGCAGAATAATCTTCCAGAAAAATCTTCGTTTCCGACAGTCCCAAGGTTCTTCCCACCTGCACCAAATCCTTCGGAACCAAGGCAAAGCTCGCTTTGGCATTCCTATACATTAAAGGCAAAGAAATTACCGTTGCCGCAAGAACACAGCCCAAAAAGGACTGAACCACTTTAATGCCGAAATGAGAAAACAAAAAAATGCCCACAGGTCTTCTTTTGCTGAAAAGCAAAAGCAAAAAATAGCCTGCCACCGTAGGGGGCAAGACCATGGGAAGGGTCAGAGCGCTGTCAACGATGGATTGCCAGGGCTCCTTCCATTTTCCTACCTTTTGGGCTAAAAAAATCCCCAGAAAGAAGCAAATCACCGTGGTGATACAGGCTGTCTTTAGGGATATCCATAAGGGACTCCAGTCTAACGACCGGAGTCCTGCTAATAATTCATTCATCATTATTTTACGTCAGTATCGAAATAATACTTCTGGAAGGTGGTCTTTGCATTGTCGGAAGTTACATAAGCAATGAAATCCTTTGCCGCATCCTGCTCTTCCTGACTTGCTTCTTCGTTCTTAATCTGCGCAATAGGATAGATGACATTTCGGTCAAATCGTAAGGCACCTTCTCCAGAATCTGAAGCTTGTCCTCATAACCGTAGGTATCGGAATAATAGGTGGTTCCTACTTCGGAGGATCCCTCTACCACTGCCGCCAAAACCTTGGAAACGTTGGACTGCTCAGAAATTTCTACACCGCCTAAAGCTTCAGATACTTCCTGGGTACTAATCTTGGAGACATCCTCCGTCTCGGGAAGAATTTTTAAAGCAACAAGAGCCTGTCTTGTGTACTTTCCTACAGGAACGGTACCGTCTGCCAAGGCGATGGACTTCGCATCCTTCAAATTCTCTAAACCGGTAACCTTGGTTCCGCTGTCCTTTAAAGTAACTACGCAAAGCTGGTTGTTGACTACATTTTTTCTGCTTCCCTCTACAAGGTTTCCTTCTCCCTCCAAAGTATCCATCTGCTTCTGTGCAGCGGAGAAGAAAATGTCGCAGGCATAGCCTTCCTGAATCTGGCTTAAAAGCTTTCCGGAGGAATCCGCGTTAAATACCAGCTTCACCTCGGGATGCTCCTTCTCGTACTGCTCGCCCCAGGTCTTCCATCACATTCTTTAAAGAAGCTGCTACGAAAACCTGTACTTCGGTCTTCTCTCCATCCTCTTTTGCAGCCTCGGTAGCATTTTCGGAAGCGCTTTCACTAGCCTTCTCAGAGGCCTTCTCTGTTGTTGCCGCAGCGGTAGTTTTCAGTCTTCTTTGCTCCTCCACAGGCTGTCATAGCCAATGTTGCTTGCAAGGGCTAAAGCAAATAATACTTTTTTTCTTCATACTTTTCTCCTTTTTTATGTTTTCTCTCCCCAACCTCTTCGTTCTTCCCTCCGGAGGCTTTTAGGAAAAGTAGTGAGCTTCATCTATATCCATTCTCAGAGAACTTCAAGAAAGCAACAGGCCTAATCTATACCCACTCTCAGAAAATTTCAGGAAAAGTAGCGTACTTAATCCGTATCCGTTCCCCGAAGGATTCCCAAACCGTGGAATAAATCCGGGAAAAGGTAGTCCAGATTCTCCTTGCAGGCCTTGGGACTGCCGGGAAGATTAATCACCAGAGATTTCTTCCGAATGCCTGCAGTCTGACGACTGAACATAGCCTTCTTGGTGATGGACAGGCTATAAGCGCGTAAAGCTTCCGGAATCCCCGGTACTTCTCTTTCACATACCGCCTTGGTAGCTTCCGGAGTACAGTCCCTTTCGGAAAATCCGGTGCCCCCGGTGGTCAGAATCAAAGAAATCTGCCGCTGATCCGCCAGTCTCTTGATTTCCTTCTCCAGCTCCGGTCTTCCGTCGGGAAGGAGAAGCTGCTCCTCCACAATCATTCCCTGATTTTTCAAAAACTCCGCAATCACCGGACCGGACTGATCCTCATATACTCCCTGAGAAGCTCTGTCCGACAGGGTAATCACTGCCGCAGTAAAGGGTCTGTCCTTTTTCCCGGGGAGAATTTCCACCGGATCCCCCACCCGGATTTTTCCTCCCTTTTTCACCACGGAGAAAATGCCTTCTCTTGGCATAATACAGTCTCCCATACGATGAAAGATTGCGCAGTGGCTGTGACAGGCCTTTCCGATTTGGCTAAGCTCTAAAACACAGTCCCCTATATGAATTTCACTACCCACCGGATACTTGGACAGATCAAATCCCTCAATCACCAGATTTTTCTCCGAAGGCCCCAAAAGTCTACCTGAGGCCCCTTCTTTCGAAAAATCCTCTATTTTCTCAAAAGGACAATAAGCTCACCTGTCTATGCCATTTTTCCGGCATGGGCATCCCCCTGAAGGCCGAAGTCCTCTACCAGGAGAGCTTCCTCTACCTCTGATTTTTCTGTTCCCTTTTGCTCGCTCAAGCAAATGGCTAATACTTTTCCCATAATATCCTCTATTCTATCCGCCGATTCTTCCCATTTCCCGCTTTTCCGTCACCTCGGAAAGCTTTTCAAAGCAATGGCTTTCCGGCTTTGCCCAGATACTTTCCTGAATCTTTTTCCAATAAAAATCTCATCCCTTTGTTCTTCCGAAAAATGCCGGATTTCGCAGACACTCCCGGACATCTATACTGTTTCGAAGCACAGACAGGGCTTAATCTTTCCCGTAGAGGTCAGACGAATGCGGTTGCAATGGGCGCAAAACTTTCCATGCATGGCGGAGATAAATCCTACAGAGCCCTGAAATCCGGGAATTTTATAATACTTTGCCGGACCGTTTCCATGGGTGGAAATGTCCTTAGTCATCTCCGGATAAATCCTTTTTAATTTTTCCAGTAAAAAGTCATTGCCGATGCCGTCTTGCTCTTTTCCGTAACCAATAGGGCATCATTTCGATAAAACGAAGGTCCAAAAGGATATTTTTTTGCAAAGAGCCAAAAGGGCAAAGATTTCATCCTCATTTACTCCCTTTTTGTAAAACGGTGTTCAGCTTCACAGGAATCCCGCTGACTACTGCCTCCTTGATGCCCTGAAGCACCTTGTCCAGGGCATCAAAACCGGTAATCTCATAAAAACGCTCCGGGATCAAGGTATCTAAACTAACATTGATGCCGTCCAAGCCCATTTCCCGAAACCTTGGCAATGCATCGGAAAGGAGCAATCCGTTGGTGGTAATCGTTACCTGCTCCACCCCGGGAAGAGCCTTTAGGAAGCCATAAAATCCACAGCCCCTTTTCGTACCAAGGGCTCTCCTCCGGTAACCTTAAAGCGGGTAATGCCGCAGGCTACTGCGGCCTTTGCCACCTGCAAAAGCTCCTCATAAGTCAGCAAACGATCCATGGGAAGAGGATTCTCCAGCCCATTGGGCATACAATATTGGCAATGCAAATTACAGCGGTCCGTAATGGACATTCGCATATAATTGATTTTTCTTTGGAACTTATCCTCCATCTTCTGCTCTCCTGACCATCTAAGTCTATTTCCATTTCCTCCTAATGAATTATTTCTATATAAATAGACCTGGAGGATCTATCGACTCAGTGTAGATCCCTCCTATGGATATCCACACGCCTAATATTCTCTATGAATATCGACTTTTACAATCAAATCCGATACTTCTAATATCTCTCCAAAAGGATCTCCAAGATTCCACCGCAAACCATTCCCTCTTCCGCGGCGGCGTCATCCGTCAAATCCACGTGATACAGTAGGCCCTCCGGTGCATTTTCCAGAAAAAGCTCTCGGCTTTTCTGAATCACCTCCGCCTCTGCACAGCCTCCTCCTATGGTGCCGGTAATCTCTCCCAGGGGATTGATGGACATCTTAGTGCCTACGGAACGGGGAGCGGAACCCTTTCTTTCGATAATGGTGGCCAACACCAGCTTCTCTTCCTTTTCCACCGCGTCCAGAATCTCCTCACTGTAGCCAATGGTATTTTTTTCCGGCGCTCTTCACCCCTACAATCTCTGCCATAATGGAAAGAGCAATTTCCTCCGGACTTTCCGCCCCGATTTTTCAAAACCGATAGGGACTGTGGAAGAATTCAGAAGCTCCTGCGAAAATCCCTCTTCCAAAAGATTCTTCTTAATCATAGCCACTCTTCTTCTGGAGCCCATCATGCCCATGTAGGCCTTGGGCTTTTTCAAAATTCTCCGAAGGCAAATCTGGTCATGCACATGACCTCTGGTCAGAATCACAAAGTAACTGTCCTGGTCTCCTTCCAGACTATCCAAGACCTTGGCAAAGTCCTCACAAATTACCCTGTCTGCCCCTGCCTTTTCCTTCCTTGGCAAAAGAGGTCTCATCCTCAATACAAGTCACGGAAAATCCCAGCATTTTTCCCAAGACGAATGGTGGCAATGGCCACATGTCCCGCCCCGCAAATGATGAGCTTTTTCTCTGAAGCCAGGGTTTCGCAAAGAATTTTCCCTCTCCCAGAGAAAAATCCCTTCTTTACGATTGACCCAAAAACATTCCTCTCTATCCTTTTCCGAGGCAAAAAGGGAATTTAGGGCTGTGGCTTAGGCATTTTCCGGAAGAAAACAAGGCCAATTCCCCTAAGGCTTCCCTTCCGCTAAGGAGTGAAAAAGTACATTTTCCTCCGAAGAATTCAGCCAGCAATCTCCCTGATAATTTCTTTTTCTTGCTTTCTCCATCTGCCTAACCCTCTTTCCTAGCAAAAAGTCGTTTTCATGAAACGTCCTATAGCGAAACATCTTATTAATTCGTTTTATAGCTAAACTGTTTTTAGCTAAACTGTTTTTAGCTAAACCGTCTTATAGCAAAACCGCCCTCACCTAAAGCATCAATCTCTTCTTTTTTCACAATGTCCCCTGCCATGATTCGCGGCAATACCAGGTCAAAAAACCGTGGTGGGGCAAAAACATAATCTTGCCGGGAAGTCCCAAAACCGGTACCTTTCCCTTGGCGTAAGCCAGCATAAACATGGAACCGGGCAGTACCGGTGCTCCGTAGCTTACCACCTCTTCCGTGGACAGGCGAATCGCCAATGGGGTACGGTCATCCGGATCTACGGACATTCCCCCCATGCAAATGACCAAGTCCGCTCCCTGTCTTAGGAAGTCCTGTATGGCCCCTTTCTCCTGCTCCACATCATCCGGGCAGGTCACATGACCGATAATTTCCACCGGATAGGGAGAAAGCTTTTCCCGTACCACCGGAGTAAAGCTATCCTGAATTCTTTTGTAAAAGACTTCATTTCCGGTACTGATTAATCCCACCTTCTTCTTTTCAAAGGGAAGAAGCTGTAAAATGCCCCCCTCCGGCGCAATCTTCTTTACTTCCTCCATCTTCTCCCGCTCTATGGAAAGGGGGATAATTCTGGTGCCGGCAAAAGCCTCTCCCTTTTTGATAAAGCTGTGATTCTTCTTGGTGGCCATCATCATTTGCCCGAAGGAATTCAGGGCAAAAAGCTTCTCCGATTGAATCTTCAGCATACCGTCGCAATCAGCGATAAACTCGATTTTTCCTTCCTTCACCTCGGAGGGTGCATATTTTCGCTCCGCCCCATTTCATAGAGCATGGCTGCCGCATCATTTTCATGGAGAGTATCCTCCCCCTCTTCCCAGATGTAAATGTGGTCCTTGCCCACAGAAAGAAGCACGGGAATATCCTCCTCCCGAATCACATGACCCTTTCGGAAAACAGGGCCCTTCTTCTCTCCCTTAATAATCTGGGTAATATCCTGGCAGAGGGTTTTCCCCACTGCCTCTGTGGTTTTGAGTTCTCTCATGGGAAACTCCTTTCCGGCTTTTTCATCTCTATCGCAAAATACCCTAGGCATGCGAGCAATATTCGTGAAAACTGAAAACAAACAATGAAGCTCTTATTTGTGAATCTAAATATTTTTTTAGATTGACAAAAATTTATTATTCTCCATATTATACGGTTTCTCTTATAGAAAAAGCAAGATTTGTCCAGGAGATTTCCCAAGGATAATCCGGCTTTTTCTCCTGTTTTCTTGATTTTTCTCGAAAATGTCGATTTTCCGCCATTTTTTCCTGCTTACCCCTGTCTTCCCATGGAAAGTCCGATTTTTCTTCCAATTTCTATTTATAGTGTTTGCCTATAAGTTTAAAGCTTTTTTACAAGCCCCCTCATTTTGTGCTTCTGCACAAAATACTTCGTTATTTTTGTATATTTCAAACAAGTCCGCCTCTTTATCTTCGACGTTCTTTTTCCTTTAGTTTTTCTTTACCCTGGAACGGCTTTGTTTTCTTCATCTTTTGGAAAAGGTAGCATTTTTAAGCGCAAAAAGGAGGCACAAATAATAGATTTTTTACAGCCCCTAAATCTTACACTCCGCTTGCAGAAAGTAATTCCACAAGGGCTCCCTCGTAGGAATTCCGAGTACAGCAGGAATGTACCGCTCCCAAAAATCTCTGCCCTGGTCTTCTTTTCCCAAGTCCTTAAAGCATTCAAAAATTCTCGTCTTTTCGTCATAGGAAATCTGGGCATTCTGTAGAAAGCGTAAAAGGCTCTGTCCTGTAAGAGCTTATTTCTCCTGTGTCTCTCTTTTTCCCTGATTGTAGCGATAGCGAAGACAAATGCTCTCTTTTTCCGTCCCAGGCAGGAAGGGAAAGGAGCAATGCATCCTCCTCTTCCAGATAGTCCCTGCTTCTGCCGGAGGCTCCGAATCCCCGTATGTCAGGCTTAAGCCTTCCAAAGAAGACACGCCCCTTAGGTGCAGAAGGAAGAGTCTCCTTTGGGAAGAGCATTTTCATTTCCTCCACCAGGAAAATGTGAGTACCTCCTCCACGGAGCCGCCCTGCTTTCATGTCGAAGGAGAAAATCTGGTAAAGGCCCAATCCTCTTTCCGGAAATCGGCATATTCATGCTCGTCCTCTGCCAGACAGAAGCTTCCATCAGCACCGGAGAAGATATGAAGCTCCATAAGCTCCGGCGCATCCACCGCATTTCCCTCTTCTCTGCCGTCCAGAGGAAGAATGGTACCTTCTTTAGCAAGAACCGGAATGCTTTCAGGCTACGATACAGCTCCAGTTCTCTTCCTCCCGTAAGCTTCTCGCCGGTAAAGAAGTCTACCCAGCGTCCCTCCGGAAGCCAAGCCTTCACTTTTCCCAGACCGCTGACAGGGTCTTCCTTCTTCCGTAATGGGGAGCACAAAAGCAGTTCTGTTCCGAAGTAATACTCATTTTTGTAATCATACAGTCCGTCCCAGGGCTTCTCCTCGTAGTACAGCAGCAAAATCAAGGACGTCTTTCCACATGGGCCCAGATAGTTCATGGTATAAAGATAGGGCACCAGCGCCTTTCTCAGGCGAAGGAAATTCTTGAAACCGCCTCCGCATCCCGGCTGTATTTCAGGGCTCCTTTCCATTAAAAGGCATTGTTGGTACTGTGCAAACGCATGATGGGAGAAAATACCCCAGCTGTACCCAACGGGTAAGAGAATCATCCCCACTCCCCATATGTCCCCGATGTCATGACTCCACCAGCCGTAGCCGATATTGCTGGCAGTGGCGGTAAAATAGGGACTGAAAATCCAGGCTTTCCCAGGAAATCACCGTATCTCCGGAGAAACCGATGGGATAACAGTGGGAGCCAGGGCCGGCATAACGTGAAAGAATCAAACCGCGCTTCTCTCCATTTTTCCCTTATTATCCTCATAATGATAATGATTCAGCATCCAAAAGAGGATCCAAGCCCTTCATGCCGGAGTTCTCCCCTGCTGCCAATCAATCCACCAAAAATCCACCCCGTCCTTTTTCCATCGGGTGATGCACAAAACGAAAATATCCTCTCTAAATTTCTCTCAAAAGGTCGAAAAAGCACCAGTTCTTCTTCCTTTTGATTCACTCCATAAATTCCGCAAAGGCGGGGATAGCAATCCTCAAAGGCTCGAACACCGTCCGCAGGGGTGAACATTTAAGGTACAGCCATCCCTCTGTCCTTCAAAAGCCTTTAGGAAACAGGGAGGATCAGGAAAAGATCCTTATTCCAGCTATAGCCGGTCCAGCCTGTACCGTACTTTTTCCGGCACCTTGGTGATGTGCCAGTCCATATCAATCACCGCCACCTGAAAGGGGAATATTTTCCTCTTGAAAACGGTCCATCAGCTCAAATAGCTTTCCTCGGAATAGACAAGTAACGGCTCCACCAGTTCCCCAGGGTATGGCGGGAAGCAGAGGAACATCTCCGGTCAAATGGAAGAAATCCTTTAGCGCCGTCTTATAATCTGTACCATAGGCAAAAGAAATACAGGGTCGATTGCTTCCGAATCCTCTCGTACAAAGAAATTTCCGTCTTTATAAAAGCATACTTTTTGCTGTCATCCAAAAACAGAAAAAGCTGTCGAAACGATTCCTCCGAAAGAGGCAGGGCACCGTCTATACCGTCAAGGTTCTGGCCGTACCCTTCAAGCTCTCGATTTTATCCCCAGTAATGCCAAAGGGGCGGAGTATTTCCCGCATCTCGCTGACGAAAATCCGAAGATTTTTCACGCTGAAAAGCTCCCCATATAAATCAATCGAAGATATTTGGTTCGAGAATTCTTCTCCTGCTTCCCCTCTTCCCAATGGAATTCTGCGGGAGGAAAAGGCGTGGGTTTACCGCCATCTGGCTTTCCCCATCCACAAAGCAACCCTTTTTCACTGTATTCCAAACGGAGCAGTCTTTCTGTCAGCACCGTAAATCGAAAAGTGCTTTCCCCTTGATTTGATTGCCTTCTCTGGTTCCTTCCATAGCTATCCTTCCCCTCTAGGCAAATATTTTTCTGCCTTCTTCTTTCCCCCAAAATAGGCTGTCCTGCCTTCTTTCTCTTTCCCTAAAATAGGCGTCCGGCTTGTCCTTTTCCTCTAAGAAAAATAGCTTCCAAAAATTCCTTCTTTCGGGATTTTGAAAGCTATTTGCTTAAGGCTACTCTGTCCCACTCCCAAGCGTCCTTTCATAGGATACGGATAATAGCATAGACCTTTTGTATTATGCTGTTGCTAAAGCCTCTCCAATACCTTCTTTACATTTTCCTTGGCTTCTTCAAACTTCTCTCCGATATGGGCTTCGTAAATCTTCTCCTCAGCCACAAACATAGCGGGGTAGCCCAGTAATCATAGTGCTCTGCAATTTCAGGATGTAATCCCTCGTCAATTTCCTCAAACTCCACCTGTCCGTAGGCAGGATTCTCGACAATCAATTCCTCTCTGGCCTTTCTTGCCTGTGCACAGTAAGGACAACCATTTACTAAAAAACTTTACCTTTGCCATTGTGTCTTCCTCCATGATTCTTTTTCATCAGATTACTGTATTTTCCACTTTAAAACAATGCCGGAAAAGAAAAATCTTTCTAAAATATCTCTAATCGCCGCTTTCTCCCTAAGGAAAAAGCCTCCCGAGGAAATTCCGGAAAATGTGTTAAAAATCAAGTCCGGCTCTTAAAAGCTCCTCAAAGCCTCCTTTAGAGCTGATAAGAATAGTGCTGAGCCTTCTCTTTCGTAAATGTAGGAGTTGACAATCAGCTCATCAAAATGCACTCTCTCCTGCACTTCCCGCATTTTCGCCTGCACTTCTTCCTTGGTGCCGATAAAAAGAAAAAGCGCCCATCCGCTCCACGATTCTCTTTTCCTGATGAATCAGCTCCTCGGTAAATGCCACCGGGCCGAAGTGGGGAACCCTCACCGCCTCCACATAGTCCTTCAGACCTCTTCCATAGACTGCACAGGGGAGCAATCACAGAGACTGATTGGTGATGATGTTTAGAAGGCCTGCCACTGGGTGGTGGCTAAAGACTCCGCCTCCTCCTTGGTATCCGCCAGAATCGCATTTGCTCCCAAAATCACATAGGGCTTTTCCAGCACATCGGAAGGCTTGAAATTCTCCTGATAAATCCGAATGGCGGTCTCCATCATGGTTGGGGCGAAGTGAGCCGCAAAGGAATAGGGAAGCCCAAGTCTTGCCGCCAGATAGGCACTGTCGGTACTGGAACCCAAGATATACAGGGGAATGTTCAGCCCTGCTGCAGGGTAGGCATGCACCACCTCCGTGTCCCGGAAATACTCCGAAAGCTCCATCACCTCTCGCTCAAAATCCGACTCTCTGCCCACGCCTCTTCGGATGGCTCTGGCAGTTTCAAATCCGTTCCCGGAGCACGGCCAAGCCCCAAGTCCACTCGGCCCGGATAGAGGGTTTCAAGGTGCCATTGCTCCGCCACCAGATAGGGGCTATGATTCGGCAACATCACTCCTCCGGAACCGATTCTGATTTTTTTCCGTATTGCTTAAGGCATACTGGATCAAAAAGCTGGGTAGCGTTGCTAGCCACGGAATGGAGTGTTATGGTGCTCCGCAATCCAGTAACAGGTATAACCAAGCTCCTCCGCCTTTTTCGCCAGATTCACCATCCGTTCCATTGCGCTTTATAGCTTTCTCCTGCCTCAGAGGAACCAAATTTAAAATCGATACCTTCATATTACTCTTCTCCTCCACGAATCAAATCCTCAAAGCTTCGGACACAAAAGCACATAAGGCCTTTTGGAGACGAAAGCCGATTTGCAGGCCTCTCTTACCGGCGGAAACATAGATTCTTTCCAGCTCCTCACCCTGCTTTTGAAAGTAGGTGGGAAAAATGCTTTTTCATGCCGATAGGGCTGCAGCCTCCCCGAATATATCCGGTCAAAGGCGCAAGATCCTTCATAGGAATCATTTCCGCCTTCTTGTTTTGGGAGACCTTCGCCGCTTTCTTTAAGTCCACTTCCTCCAGCACCGGAATCACTGCCACAAGTAGCCTGTTTTATCCCCTTTAATACCAGGGTTTTATAGATAATTTCCGGGGAAAGCCTCAAGACGGAAGCCACATGAGCTCCGGACAGATCCTCCTCATCCACCGGATATTCCTGCTCTACATAAGGAATTTTTGCCTTATCCAAAAGACGGCATACATTGGTTTTATTGTCCTTAGCCATTTTTCCCTCCTTTACTGCCTTGCTTCGTGTTATACTAAAAAAATATGGAAAATCTTTGAAAAATAGATTTTTAGCCTTACATTTTACACCAAAGAACAAAAGAGAAATCATGAAATCCCATTTAAAACATATATTCTATCCTTTGGCCTGTTTACTTTTTCTTTGTTTCTGGTCTTTATCCTCTTCGTCTCAGGCTTTGAGCTGGCCTGCTACGGAAATCCTTCCTATTATAGACAGGAATTTCAAAAATACCAAGTTCAAGAGAGCTTTGCTGGAGAATCAGGAGAGTCCATCCCCTTATCGGATTTGGAAAAGGTTATGGAGAGACCCTTTCGCTACCTTCGAGGGATCAGGAGAATCTCATTATCCCGTTTCGGTAAATGGTGAGAGCAAAACTTCTATCAGGAAGATGAAGCCTCTCCATGGCGGATGTACGGGTTTTGTTTACCTAAGCCTCACCCTGCGCATGATGTTCTTCCTCTCCTCCTGGCTATCATCTTTCTGCTTGTGATTTTAGAACACGGAAGGGCTCTTGCCATTTTTGGGAAAAAGAGCTTCCTCTATTGTATGGCAGGCTTTTTGGTGATTCTACTGCTCTCTTCCTCTACGCCAGCCAGAACTTTGACCAAGCCTTTACGCAGTTTCATCTGCTCTTTTTCTCTCAAAGGGAACTGGAGCTTTGATCCGGCCCTAAAGCCGTATGATAAACATTATGCCGGAAGAATTTTTCAGGATACCGCCTTTCAGATTCTACGCTTCTTCTTGCTTTTTGCTGCGCCCTTCCTGCCTCTGGCATGGTTTTTCAAGAAAGATGGCAAGGGATTTGGGGTATCCTTCGAAGCGAGGAACTATAACATTGAAGAGATAAGCTCCCGATGGATAATGGGGCTGTAATTGGGACGCTGCTCCGCTGACTTCGCCTCTGCGAAGGAATGACTATGTTCATTGATGAGGGACGCTCAATGCAGTATAGGCATGAAATCAGGGCACTCTCCATTAACTTCGCTCTTCAGCGACGGATACTAAGCGAAAAACTTCAGTACCCTATGTTTTTCGCAAGTACGGCAGGCTCAGATAGCCCCTCTTTCATAGCCTGTACCATCTGCTCACTCGCTCATTGATTGTTACAGTCCTTCTCTACAGGTTTTTCAGTAGTAACAGGCTCAGATTTGCCCCTCTTTCATGCCTATACTGCATCTGTCGCTTCACTTCATTGATTGTCTACAGTCCTTCCTCCACAGGTTTTCAGCAAGTACCAGCAGGCTCAGATTGCCCTCTTTCATGCCTATACTGCATCTGTCCTTCACTCATTGATTGATACAGTTCTTCTCTCCGCAGGTTTTCGCAAGTATCAGGGCTCAGACCACCACCTTCCAGACCCATGGCCAGGGGCAAATACTACCATTGATTTATATCCCTTTTATATTTTGCAAATGATCTATGGGATACTGAGTAAATGTTGTTTTGTATATAAATAAATATACTTTCTATGAGGGTAATTATGAGAGAGTGGGAAATTCAAATATACTGGTCGGAAGAAGATAAAGCTTTTATATCGCAGAAATCCGGAGCTAAAGGATTTTTGCAGACGGAAAGACCAGGTCGGAAGCATACATAATGCTGAAATAGTTTTAGCAGAGTGGTTGGAAGTAGCAAGGAGGATGGCATCCCTATGCAAAGTAAAAATAAAGTGAGTTTTTCCGTAAAGAGAAAAAGCGGAGCTATATCTGAGTAGAGGATAAAGAGAGTTTTATGCAAAGATAATCAAATTCAAAATAGCAGTTCTGGTCGTGTGTGAATTTCCGGAGAACAGGGGACTGTCTCTGGACATGGAAGAGCTTTTTCGGTCTTTGTCAGGCCTTGTCCATTGAATCTGCGCAGCATGTAGCCAAAAGCTCAGCCAGAGGACAGTGCTACCTTTATCGGATCCGGAAGAGTGGAGAGTAAGATCCGCGGTGCTCTTCCATGAGGCGGATCTGGTCATTTTCAAAATGCCCTCTCCTCCCAGCTCCATAACCTATCCAAGCTCTTTCTGTGAGGTTTTGGACAGAACTCAGGTGATTTTACAAATCTTTGCGGAACAGGGCCAGAAGCAAGGGAAGCGAAGATGCAGGTACAGTATGCCACCCTTCAATATGATCTTGCCCAGGCTTGTTGGACTTCGGGAAAATCTCTCCCGCCAGGGCAGGAAGCGGCGGTGCCAGTCTTTCCAACCGTGGTGCAGGAGAAAAGAAGATTGAGCTGGACAAGCAGAAGATTCAGGAGGAAATAGCTTTTTCTTAGAAGAGAATGCAAGAAGCAGGAAGAGGTGCGCCGGGTAAAACAGCAGAAGAGAAATCAATATTCCAAGAATTGCTCTGGTGGGCTACACCAATGCAGGAAAGTCCAGTCTTATGAGATGCCATTTTGGATTGGGTAAGGAAGGTCAGAAGGAAAAGGTGGAAGAAAAGGATATGCTTTTGCCCTCTGGATACCACCATTCGTCATGTGAAGGGAGGAACAGGGAGAGGAATTCCTTTTTGCCGATACGGTAGGCTTTTTATTCGAGACCTGCCTCCCAAGCTTTTGGATGCCTTCCACAGCACTCTGGAAGAGGCCATTGAAAGCGGATTTGATTTTACGGGTGGTAGACTATTCACGACCCCAATTATCAAAAACACATGGACAGCACCCTAGCAACCTTACTGGAAGCAGTCATATCCCATGCTCTATGTAATGAACAAATGCGACAAGGTTCTTCCCTGTCAGAGCTTCCCAAGAAGGGAGAAAAAGCTCTACATTTCCGTTAAAGGGGTGGAATTTCTGAACTTATGGAAGGCTGAGTGGCAGAAAGCCTCATCAATCTCCGCCCCTGTCCATCCTACTCCCCCTACAGCGAAGCGGCTAGGGAAAACAGCATCCGAAAAGAAGGGAAAATTCTCTCTCTCACCCTACGAGGAGGAGGATACAAATGGAACTCCGCCTACCGGAGCGCCTGTACGCAAAAACTCCAAAAAGTTCTCCGTTTAAGTATCCTTCGATATGGATAGACGAGGAGAAAACAAGTCAAACAAACACACGAATGTCGTACGGTTTCGGTAATGAAAAGTATTTTTAGATGTAAACAAATAATAAGGGAGCAATATTTACCTTTACTAGGCGACTTGCAGAGAGGACAACCTGTGAACGCGATAGCCTGCAAACTTGACGTAGAAGCGAAGGAAGCTGTAGAAACCAATAAGATGAAGCGATGATGTATAATAGGTCTGTAAGAGAGCAATCGAGCCCGATGCTGCGAAAAACCTGCAAGAAGGACTGTAACAATCAATGAATTGTAGCGACTGATGCAGTATAGGCATGAAGAGGGCAAATCTAGGCGCCGGTACTGCAGCGAAAAACAAACGGGTACACGAAGTTTTCGCTGAGTATCATCGCGAAGGCGAAGTTAGTGGAACGTGCCCGATTCCGTGCCTATACTGCGTGAAGCGTCCTCATCAATCGAACAGAGTCCTTCTCTTCGCAGGAAACGAAAGTATAGCGGAGCGTGCCCCATACAGACCTATATACATCGGGCTTGTCTCTTCATCAGTTACGGTCCTCGCTTCGAAAGAGGGCGAGCTTTGGGCGAGCGTGCCCGATTTCATGCCTATACTGCATTGGAGCTGAACGCCTTCGATGGTTACAGTTCCTCTATCCATATCGCAGGATCCGCAAGACCATTCTCCCTTTTTGTTTGTGTTTTCTCAAGGCCAAGGTAATGGAACTTTCCCAGTCCTCTTTACAGAAATCTTTCTCCTCCCTTTAGACTGCTGCGCCTTCGCTCGCCAAACCGTCCTTATACCCAGTTCTTTGGCGAAGTATTCTGTGCCTTTCCTCTGGAAAGGTGGAATACCGCGAAACGATACCGTCCAGTCGTTCGAGGCGGCAAAAATCTGCTCCTCTATTCTTTCCTGCTTAGGGGCAAAAGGCTTCCTCACACTCTTTTGATTTCTACACTGGTATGCCGAATCTCCGCAAATTCTCAAGAGATAGTCCCTCATTTTTCCGAAGCAGATACACATAGCTTTTCTCATCCGAAGATGTCTCAGCATTTCCGATTCTATCCCAAGACTCATGCGAAATAGCTCCCAGCACGTCTCTATGGGACAATTCTTGGAAAACTTTTCTGCTTCCTGGATTTTCAGAGCACTACAGGATTGTCTTCAAGAGACTCCCTGCACTCTCTCCTCCTCCATAAAACTTTAGGGTAAAAAGAGGCCTGTCGTTCCGCCTCTTCTCCTCCCGAAGCAGAAACTTAGCCCCTACTTTCCTTTTTGATTTTCTCTAAAAAGTCCCCTTTCTCTTTCCGATAAAAAGGGACTGCTTTCACTATCTCGCTTTCTCTTCTGTTTTCGTCAAATATCTTCACATAGAGCAGAATATCTTCTCTGTCTTTCATGGTCTTTTATTGTCTCCTTACTATTTCTATATCTATCTTTCAAAACAATCCTATACTTAGGAATTAGAGCTTTGCTCCAACTCCACTTCTCCCTGCATCCACATTGCCCTTAAAACGGCGGCCAATGGCGGGGACTCCCCAAGATCTTTTTCATTGATGCAAACACGAAATACCGCGTCCTTCACATCTTACTTCAGTCCAGGATATTTTTCATGGTATAGACGTTGCTCTTTCACCGAATACTTCACAATCTCTCCCAAAATGAGATACTAGTCGCACTCCACTCCGGTAGGCATAAAGGTGGACTCCACCAAGCTGTACAGGTCTTCCTTTTCGATTCTCTGAGTTCACCTCGAGACATCAGATTCATATCGCAGTCTCCGTCAGAGTTTCAGCATCCTGGTCTCCTGCCTTTTGCCGCCTCAGCTTCATCTGCTCCCACAAAGTGCTGTCCTTTACCCATCATCCTCCGCCTTCTTCTCTGTGGGAAGAAGAATCTTTCCCTTCCACGGAAGATCCGGTCGAGATGAGACCTGCTTGAGGCACCGCCTTAATCTGCATCCGTTTTCAGCTGATGGGCTTCCAGAGAGTGCAAGATAATAAATCAGGGTAATCCCACAGGTAAAATCCTCCATCACGCCGGCACTTAGGTTTCCTTTTTCCGCGTGGCGCTCAATGCTTCCTCCACCGTTTTCCATCCTTCGTAGGAACGCATGTAGGGAAATAATAGTCCCTGTGAAAATCCCTCTGCATCTCTGTGCCCAGCCACAGTAATGCCCATAGAGGGAGCTGCAGGCTGATACTGCTCCACCACCTGTCCATTTCCACAGGAGACAAAGGCTGACGCGATATTTTTCATGTACTGCCCTTTTGTAAATAAAACTCTGCATCCTTGTCTTCTGCAATGCAGAAAAGCAATGGATCGTAGAAACTTATGCATTAGCCTTCCTCTTTCCTGACCTCTCGAAACCTCTCCATATCTTACAACAAAGGCTACTGTCTTGCAAACTACGGGAGCTACCTACATACGGGAAAGGTCTAAAACCATGCCGCATGTCCGAATCAAAGCCAGATACCGCATCCTCCTAAATGCTCGCGAAAACAGACGAGAATAGCCATGCAGTGTATAAGGTCAGAAAGCAGGGATGATACCTTCCCTTTTCCATCCTATGCCACATGAAAGCTCATTTTACTGCTATTTTAATGTTTTTGAAAACGCATTTCAAAAGCTTCCTTATACTTCTCTGTGCGGAAGCGCTGGAGACCGCCAGGTTGCCTTCTGGGTAGACTCAAAAAGGCTATAGGTCGCCTTATAAATCTTTCTGTGCAATGTAAGGTTGTTCATGGTGTGAGTGCTACCGTCCACGCCGTGAGTCACCAGATCCACGATCTGATCCACCGCATAGAGCAATGCCCGCGTCTCTCATGGCATGGGGTTGTCCGCATACTTGTCTAAGATATCTACCTGAAACTTCTTGAACCTTTACGCCGCAAGGCTGGCCATCTTTAAGACCTGGCGCTTTGATAGCCAGCATAATCCCGCTTCAGTGGAACATCAATTCCGGCCAAAGCACAACGCTCTGGAAAATGTAGAACTGCTTATTTTCAGAAAAAGCTGAAATCAGGTGCTCGCTCCCGCATCCACCTTGTTCTTCAAGTAACAGATATCCTCATACTCTATCGCGCTCTCGATATGTCCTCCGGATAGCAGGCCGCGGAAATAACGGAGTTTCCGTGCTCCTTCAAAAAGGCAATCGGGTCGGAGGCTATGCAGTCCCCTCTACTTCTCCTCTCCCTCAGGGATATCCCATCTGAGGCCAGGATACTTGCAGTTCCGGCGAGTCTTCAGCATCTTCAATCTTTTTCTAATACATCCTGCTTTGTTAGATTATACAAGGAAAATGAGACCACACTGGGCACTTCGCAGACCTTCTGTAATGTGCTCTGCAATAGGGATGGTGCTTAGTTATTCTTTCCTCTACCACATGTCACTGAGATAGAAATCCGGTTTTGAAATCCGAAAGCTCATCAAGGTGTCATATATGGTTTCAACCAGTGAGTTCCTCCGAGGTGGAAAGCACCTCGAAGAAAAACACTGTTTTTCTTCGAAATAAATCAACAGTACTCATTTCTCAATTCCTTTTTGCCGCCTGGACAGATTTGCTAAACTTGCAAAGGTCTCCTCGCCTCTAGTCTTCAATCCGCAGTCCGGATTTACCCACAGTTTCTCTTTTTCAATCTTCTTCAGCATCTTTGCAATGCTTCTCTAGTTCCTGAACGGATGGCACTCTCGAGGGTAGATATCATAAACTCCGGGTCCTACCTCTGTGCAGAGAATGGTTCTCTCTTAAAAGGTCCAAAAATCTGTAAAATCGGAACAGGAAGCCTCAGAAAATAACGTCCGCATCCATGTTGTCAATCGCTTTAATAATATCGGTAAACTCACTGTAGCACATATGGGTGTGAATCTGAGTGCCTGCCCTGAGCATCCGCTGTGTGACCAAACGGAAGGCAGGGAATAGCCCAATCCAGATACTCACTGTGCCAGTCAGACTTACGAAGGGTAACTTCTCTCTTAAAGCCGCTTCGTCTACCTGAATGATCTTGATGCCGTTCTTCTAAAGTCAATACCTCATCACGGATGGCCAAGGCGATCTGCTTTGTGCTCTCCGCAATGCTACGATATCCTCTCTTACGGGAAGGACCAGTTTAAGATGAGTTACGGGTCTGTCAGCATTCCCTTCATGGGACGCTTGGTTAAGCTCTGTGCACAGGTGGACCTTCACTGTCATAGCGGAAAAGTCTACATGTACATCACCCCAGATGATTGGCGCTTTGCAACAGCAGGATTCCATAGGACTGTGCCCAGCCTATACTCGGTGAATAAAAATCCGCTTAGAGCTCTCAGAGTACTCCACCATGTCGTTTTTCTCAAACTCACCGTGAACCAGTACATCCAGATCCAAATCTTCCTGAATCTTTACCCACTCTGCAATCTTCTTTCTGAGTTAAATGCAATGTACTCTTCCTTGGTCTTCTCCCCCTTCTTAAAAAGCAGTTCTGTTAGCTGAGCATCCGCACTCTGTGGAAGGAACCAGTGGTTGTGGTGGGGAAGAGGAAGCAAACTCTTTCACTTCTGAAGCTTTTCTCTCTCTTCAAATACAGGAAGTCTAGGTGTAGTCCGCATCGGTAATAGTGCTGACGATCCTATCCTGACATTGTCTTCACTGCTTCAGTCTTGCTGTTGCAAAGAGCGCCTTAGTCGCCTCTAAAACCTCCGGCCCAGCCCTTACCGCTAAAGCTCCTAGTCGATCACAAGCTCTTCCAGCTTCTCGATAGCAAAGCTGAAATGATCTCTTTACTTCACTCAGGAAAGCTTATTCTCTCCTACTAAAGATTATGAGAACATGCAGTAGAGAACAAAAGTACTCAGTACTACGGAAATGCCTTAGCCTCTAAATCCTTTACCTCTGAGATGGTCTTCTCAAATGGTTTCTCCAGATATTCTTTTCCGTTTACCAAACCGGCGAAAAACATCCTTTAGGGAAGCCCTTGGCTACAAGTGCCTTGGTCTCCCTTACCCTCTAGAAATCCAAGACCTACACCGTCAGAGGGAAATGCACAAAATGCTTTCATAGGCATCTCTTACATCGCTAAAATATGTCTGTAATATAACCTTGGTCTTTGCCCTTTGGAAAGAATTCCCTGATATAATGCGGTAAAGAGCTCCAGATCTTCTTCTCAGGTCTCTTACCAGATAAAGCCTCATCAGGCAATCCACTTGGCACCAGAGAAACGAACCTCTCCACTAAGCCTTATAGCGGAAACTGCCTGCTCAGGAAATCCTTCTCGGTCTTCTTCTCTGTATACGAGCGGCTTTAATAAGGTAAATGGTCCGATAACAGGCTTACGTCTCGACCCCTAAGCCTTTTGCCTCCTCCATACTCCTGGAAGGCTTGCTCACCCCTGAAATCACATCATATCGGAGATTTCCGCCACCATGTAATGGTAGTTGGTGATGAACCACTTCTTCATTGCCAAAGCCTTCCACGTCTCCGGCCTCTCCCCCATAGCCTCTTGCCATAGCAAGTACTGCTCCAAGGACTTAGGACAATTCTCTGTAACGATCCGGAATGATGTTAAGCACTGCTGTATCTAAAAGATTATCGTAGAGAAATCATTGGAAGGATGAAATCCACTTCCTCCTCTTCATCTTCTGCACTGCTGCTTTCGAATATCCTGCAAGCTCACTGCACTCCTGCTCGAAACAATCCCTTAAAAACTTCTCTGTTGTAAACTTTAGTTCTCTTAATGCTCCACTCTTGGAAACCGATTACTGATGTTTGCATGCTCTCCTACTTTTTATTTTCCTTTACAAAATGCTTTTCTTGTCATTACCATGGACTCCCCTAATGAGAGTCCTTGAAGTGGATACAAAGTATAGCGTAAAATGATTTCTGTGAGGCAAATATAAGCGGACTTGGCATAGTTTCTATCTATGCCAAGTCATCCTCATAAATAGGTCTCTCGCCCTTACTTCTATCTATAAGCCTGTGCCAGCATAGCCTCAGCTACCTTCTCAAAAAGCCAGCTACATTGAGCCAACCTCAGAAAGTTTGCCTTCATGGCATGAGCGCTTTGCCGCCTCCGGATACGCTCTTGAAAATGTTTTTGCATAATTCGCCAAGCTTCTCATCCACTTCTTCAAGCTCCAGGAAAGTCTCTAGAGTTCTGGCTCATCTCCAATGCGAGACGGCAACACCGCCGGCATTGGTCGCCTTCACCGGGCATATAGAGTGATTCTCCCAGAATACATCACAGCCTGCTCATCAGGAAGGCATATTTGCTCCCTCTGCACACGCAGAAGCAGCCGTTCTTGATTAAGGTCTTCGCCTCTTCTCCATTTAACTCGTTCTGGGTTGCGCAGGGTGAGCCACATCGCACTTTACACCCCCAGGGACGCTCTCCTGCATGGTGGGTCGCTCCCGCAACACGGTCAACATGTCTCAAATTCTGCCTCTCTTCACCTGCTTAGCTGTCAGCGCATCAGCTTAGTGCCTTCCGGATCGTACACATATCCGCCGGAATCGGAGCCAGGTTCTACCTACCCCAAAGGCTCTGTGCCTTCTGGATGGCATACTGAGCTACATTACCGGAACCGAAACCACAATGGTCTTTCTCGCTGATTTCCTTTCCTACGGACTTTTAACATCTCATCCACAGTGTAGACCAGGCCGTATCCTGTAGCACTCCGGGACAGGCAAAGAAGAGCCTCGAAGGTTCTTCCCTTTCCGGTAAGTACACCCTCGGCTACGAGTTGGTGATTCTCTATGCTGTCCGTACATATAGACACTTCTCTTCCCGCCTGCACCGATATCACCGGCAGGAACGTCTTCGATTGGCTCCGATGTATATACAGCTCTGTGATAAAGCTTTGGCGAAGCGCATAACTTCCACATCGGACTTGCCCATGGGATCAAGTCCGCACCACCCTACCGCACCGATGGGTAGGCCGGTCAGGAGTTCTTTAAATCTGCTCAAAGCCCGAAACTTCAGGATGGAGCTGATTTACGCTTGAGGTGAAAAGCAGGTCCTCCTTATGAGATCCGATAGCAGGGATAAACTGCGCGATAACCGATATTGATATGGTGCTTTCCTGGTCATCTGTCCAGGCACTCTAAAACTAATAATTCTTTCCGGACTCTGCAAAACGCTCAGTAACGCGTTTTCCGGTGGCTCTCCTCATTTGGGACGCACAGTCGCTCAGAGACTCTAATTCTCTATGCGCCTCTAAAATTCTGCCTCATTGGAATACTTCTTCTCCAGTGCCTGATAAACCTCACTTACATGGGACATAAACTTGCCTCCATTCTTTCCTCATTTACCGCTAAACTATAGCACTAAATCATTTTCAACTACAATGGAAATATCTTGTATTTCGAAAAGAATACTGAAACTGTTTTTACTCTTCTTTTCTTTTATCATCCTGTAGACCTTTTGGTCCAGTTCTAATAGCATCTATCATAACCACTATACTAGCTCTCCTTTTCAACAAAACAGTCTTCGCCATTTTAGAAATTGTTCCTTCTGCAAAAATACGATAATATAGTCTCCCGATTCAAAAGATGCTCCCCAATGCTTCACTTACGCTCCAGCAAAACGGTTATGATTTCCAGTACCAGAAATGATGAAAGGAACCGGTACTCGATATAAAGGAATGTTATATTACGACCTATCCATCTTGCACTTGACTCCATTGCCGGCTGTCTGCACGCAGTTCTCTTTGTTTGCCAATCTTTCCGATCAAGAATATTAGGAAGATTTAATGCTCTACCTAGAAAGAAAACGAAAAGCAAATTTTTATTCGCATTTGATAGATACTGAAAATTATGAAATGCAATCAAGAAATTACTTCAAAGCAAAGTTGTATTAAAGCTCAGTGGTAGAAGAGCAAGCACTATTCAGTAGACAATGGGCTCTAAGAGATGATAGCAAAACGGATATCTCTGATTATTCATTCATAAGGAGGAAAAGCAATGTTAACAGAAGCTGAGCAGAGAAAAAGTTTTATACCAGAGCTTTTCGAAACTTTTTGTTTTCCGGTGCCGGAAAGCCGCCCCTCATTTTCTATCTCTTCAATTGCATAAGGTGCTTCTACTGCATTCTTTGTCTTCACGCATTCTCTCTGGGCTTATTTAAAATAGATTGGTATGTTAAAAATTTTCTATTTGCATTCTTCTTAGTGGTACAATAAATTATTTCACGGGTGTTTGGTTAGGAATAATCATATCATTACGTCAATTTGAGGAGTCAAAAAGCACCAAAATGAAAGAGAAATACCAGCTGAACTATTAGAAGAATTCCTTCATGTAATGAAGAGATACTTGTCATTGACTTGGGTCAGGGTTGTTTTGTTCCAAAACAACAATAGTATCTACTCTATTTACGAGGAATCTTTTTATGATATGGACTATATGAAATTCACGTCTAGAACCCGAGTGCAATTCAGCAACTTAAGCAACGAGTATCCTAAAGAATAAGAAATAGAAGACTACCTTTTCCCATCTGTAAGATAGGAAAAGATAGCCTTCTTTTTATCACATGACCGGTTGCCACTGGGTACACTAAAAGTGAAGGACGAACAAAACTGTTTGATGTGACCTCAATGGATTGATCAATCATAGCTTGGGTCAGGTTTCCATGGCCACTCCATGACTCCAATAATAATTACCACCAGCTGTATCATTCTCACATTCTCGACAACCTCTGGATCCAAATGCCCAGTCTTCTCGCTCGAATGGTGCCTCAGCAATTTCCTTCTTTCTCTGTACTTTTTGTAAGGCAGGGGCAGGAGACGTGAATGGTCAGCATTAACCTGGGAAGCGTTTTGTCAAGTACCTTTTATATTTATGGACGCTTTTTCTCAAAGGGCGCTTTCACTTTTAGACAAGAAAAATAGTAAACTGATTTACTGTTCATGTGTTAGTTTTTATTAATTGTTGGTTATAAAGCTGAAAATATCCTACTTGCAATACTCTTTTTATTTTATGAGCATATTCAGTCAAAAGATTCTTTGAATAAATTTTTCATTTTCTTTGAATTTCTTACTTCTTTCCAAGAATGCAGGCTACTTTTAATTTATTTGAATAGTTGCAACTATTTTTCCATCTTCCAGAAAATCCTTTAAAAATTGATTCCATTGATAAACCGAATTATCATACTTAGCATAATCTGATTTTTCCATAATAAACTTTTCAGCATATCTTGAATTGTAAAACTCAAATCATTTTCTCTTTTATTTTTCTCAAGCAGTAGCATCATCACGAGTAAATTTAAATGGTGAAACATCTGTTAAAAATTGAAAATATTCTCTCAATGTGCGTTAAAGGAAAAACCATTCAAGTATATGGCGTATCTAAGGTAATAGTTTCTATTTGTTTCTCTTTCATATTGATGATAATCAAATTGCCCTTAAAAGTACTGCTCAATAATATCGTTGAGTTTCCTGTTTGTGCCTCTATATTCCAATCCTATTGACTTGCGCTTATCTGTGAAAGTTCTTCACGATATACCATAGTATGCCCAAACTCGTCAAACGATGTGATTTTATCAGAAGCTCAGGTCTACTTTCTATCATTTGCTTTATCTCCCTCAAAAACAATTTACCTAATTTGTTTTCCAATTTTCATTTTTCTACTACGCCATTCTGGTGCCTAATCCATCATCAAAGCATATGCATCCATATCAATAATCGATGTGTCCTCAGAGATGAATAAAACTCACTACATGAAAAGACTCATGACTATCTGTCATTGAAAACTCGACAAGCTAAAATAATAAGTATCTTCATTTATTCTCTTGTCACCCTGCGAATAAATTTTCCTACCCAAAGTTCTTTATTTTGGTTTCTATTTCAAATGACCAACTTGATTTTAGACATTCTTAACTGAAATATATTTCAATTCATGTTGAAATTTCTAAATTTATTTTCATCTATAATTCTTATATTCTTTAAATCACTTCTCCAAACAAATCGTTTAAGTCAGTTATCTTATTCCATATCTTTTCTTCAGGCATAATGGTGACCTTAATGTTGTAATATACATAGTGACATCCCATAAAATTGACCAATATTACGCGTATACGCTATAATTAGTAAAAGAAAGGAAAAATGGATTTAATATTTACTTGTGTCTTACCTTTGCTCTTATACTTCTTGATTTCGAAGAAATGATTTTGTTCCATTATGGAAAATAGTAAAATACAAAACAAATCAAAACTGCTTTTTTCAGTAAAATGAAATGGCGACTCTGCCTTTTCTGTATGAGAGCGTGGAAGAATTTGTGTTTCGTTTATATCACTCATCTTCAAATAACTGAGCAATAATGAACTGTATTTTTGGATTCTGTATGTTGCTTAGCCACTTATCATTTGTTTATTCATAATGTGTATTCAATTCGAGGATATGTTTCAGGTGTATGGCATTATACAAATTCCTCTGATGCTAATGACAATCACCATTACAGAATGTGTAAGTTTATGGGTTATACACTTATTGCAATGGTTGCTCTATATTAATCTTCATTTTTGCATAAGTATTATACAAAACTTTTTGAAAAGTAAGATACTGTCCATTATTTTGTGTAAACACTCAAAGTAGAAGGATTGCAGGTTTTAATCAAATAAGCTTTCAAGTATGTCAGAACATTGTCCAAACCCTTTATGGATTCATTCGGCTGGCGAAAATTATAATGTTCAAACAAAGTAACTAAATGTTGGAAGCCTCCTCAGTGGGTTTTGTGTGGCAATTTTACCGACAGCAATAAATTATACCTATTTTATATAATTTAGTTTGCGAAACATCGCGCTATCAAGAAAAACTCTGCACTATAGTGTTTGGCCGCTAGTTTTTTTACTTCTACTATTCTAACCTTGGGCATACTAAAGGACAGTTGAAATATTTTTAAATTTGGATAAACAAAAACAGCCCACTTTCAATGGAGCTGTTCTCGATAATCTACAAATATGGTAACAGAGCAATGTCTTGCACGCTTGATAGCAGTAGTGATTGCTCTCTGGTCATAATACACAGAACCTGTAATTCTTCTGGAAGAATCTTTCCTCTCAGAGATACTCTTTCTTATTATTACCATCCCTTATAATCCTGGCTTTACCTTATCATAAGTCCACAAACTTTCTTTCTCTTTGCGGAAGCCTCACGCCAGCTCTTGGTCTTGCTGAACCACTCTTATCTGACTTCTGAAATGCCATGACTTCCTCCTTCTATATTACTGACTATGCACTCTTCATCTAGAAACCTTCCCTACCTAAAGTGAAGAGTCCTCGTCCTCTACCCATCAGGTATATTCGCCGTCAACCTCCAGATCCTCTTCTCCACCGCCTACATAGGGGCCGGAGAACGGAATAGGAATGTGCCTCCCTGTCGCTGCTGTCTGCAAACTCTTGGTCATCCACAATAATATCTGTGGTATATACGGTTTGTCCATCTTTGTTCTGATAACTGCCTGTCTGAATACTGCGGATACCAACATACGCATACCTTGATGCATATATCTCTGCAAATTCTGCTCTCTGTCAGGCTTTACAACGGACCGTCTGCTGTAAACTGTCCATCGTTTGGTTTCTTAAGCCTCTTCCTGTCCACGCTTAGAGTATATCTTTTACAATAGCCATCACTGTTCTCACCCTGGGAATGCAATTTCCAGATCTCTTACCAATCTACCCATCAGATAACTCTGTTCATGTTTTACTCCTTTCCGCCTTATTCAGCTACTGCTACGCGAGCTCATGCTTCTTTGTCTCAGCTGCTCTGCTGGCTTAACCACGAGATAGCGGATTACCGGTTCCATGATACGAACCTGGTCCTCGAGCTCGTTAGGAGGGTATATGCATCTCCGTGAACGGGATGAAATAGCAGCGAGCGTCTTTCATGTGCTGAAATTTCATGGCCGATCTCTTCTTACACCTTCGATGTGGCTTCCTGCCAACAGTACACCATTGTAACGAATTGGTAAATCGTCCTTTAATCTTTTTCAATGCGTCTGCTGCTCTCTCCTCATCATCGAGGCTTCTTGCACTGAGAACAACGCATAACCTCGTACTTGTTCGTCGCTTTACCTCTTTTGGTCTCTGGCCTTTCCTTTTGGAAAAAGCGAGGAACAGTGACACAACTAACAGTAATAGCAAAGTTCTCTACTGTTTTTGGCAAGTATTTAAAATTAATCTCACGTCATGTAATAGTCTCTCCTTTGCCAGTCTCTGCAAAAGAGCACCTTCCTGTATCGTCTCTATAGTCGCTGAGCTTTGAAAGGCCTCCGAGTTCAATATTTTCCAGCATCACCGCCGGATCCTCCGGCAGTTCGTCCCTTCATCGGAAGGCGCCTCCTCGCCCTTCTATTAAAAGTTCTTTGGTCGGGAGAGCATAGGTACTGCCTTTCAATTTTTCAAGGCTTCTCTTCCAAGCTAAAAGCTTTCCTACCGTGCAGAAAGCCATGGGGCTAACAATACTTTCCGAAACAGGAATCAGGAAGCAAAAACTATCCCTCCTCCTGTAAAAGAAAAGGCACGGCGAAGCAATTCCCCATAATGCCCTGTTTTCTTTTCTTTCTTCATGCAATGGCATAGAGGTAGCTTGCTGTAAGCTCCTTTTGAAAGGACATCAGGAAAGGGTTGATATGGAGCATGCCCACAATCTCTCCCTCTTCCTCCATAGCAGGATTCTCTTCGGTCTTTTACGATAATAGTAGTCCCGCAAGGCTTCCAGATCGCCAGGAAGATCTCCCCGATACAAGGCCTTCGTTCTTTCCTGCTTCCGCCTCCGTTCGGAAAAGAAAATTCTTCTACTCATACTCTTCTACATCTTCTCATATTTGTCATCAAGATACTTCTCATAGCCCTGGAAATCAACCACCAGCACCATGCTGTTTTTCAGCAAAGCCGATGGGATGCAACTTCCCTTTGCCTTCCGAAGAACCTTGCAGTCCCATATCATCCCTCCAGTTTACCAGCTTTGCAAAATTCAGCGAAGCAGAGTGCAGTTAATCACCACAGTAAATTCCGGGGACGTACAAGGTTTCTTCAATGGAGATGGCATTTCTCACGAGATTATAGCGCCGATGAAACCTCCAGCTTTCCGTCTATGAATATGCCGCCGATATAGTGGTCGATGGTGAAGCGGTTTTGCCAAAACCTCGTGGATTCCATGTTCATATTCGGTTTCCTCCGTTTCCCTCCTCCTTGATTCAATTGGGTACTCTTAACGATCCAAAAGTCCGACCGCCTGTTTTTCCAGGCGGCGGGCCTTCTGTCTCCCAGCGGCCTCATATTCTCTCACCAGACTTGACCGGCCGGTTTCTTCTTGAAAACGCTTTCCCGGCGAGGTTCGCCCGCTCCTCGTAAGTGATCCTTTAATCCTCCTCTTCCCGTACGATAAAGCAGGATCCTCCTCAATGGTGCTTTACCGCCTCTTCGTCCGCAGATAGATCAAAAGCTTCTTCAAAACCTGATTCAGTAATCCTTAATCAAATCAAAATACAAGCAAATCCTCTTCGTCACAGTAAGACGTAGCGGTACTGCTCTCATCTTGCCATCAGAATAAAAAGAGCCTTGTCCTCCCACTCTGCTATGCAGGTATGCAATATTCCGCCAGAGAGTAGCTGTCCAAGCGCAACTATCACAAGTTTGTTCGGTCTTCGATAAAATAAGGAGCAATACGGACAGGTCCTCACCCGTATTAGCTCAAGCCTGATTTTCGCATCCAATGCCATATTGTCCTATTTCAGGAACTACTTTTCTTGGGACATTTACTGGAATGCAAAAAAGCTTTGTGAAATGATAAAATTCCTCCTTTCTTTTGAAATTTTTCATTCTTGAGAAAGACTTCTCTATGAACTCTCTCAAATTAACAACGCTGACAAGGTCTTAGCCTTACCATAACAAAGAAAGGGCCTCTGCCTGAACTCCATATTCGGATGTATCCGTATGCGGATAAAGAGTTTAGCCTTTCTCTACATGTTTCTCTATTGATTTTTCTCCTCTTCCCTGATTAATTAATAGGAGAAATACGACACAGCGGAAAGATAGCGCTTTCTGAGCCGGCTTTCTAATCATTCACCGTACTCCGATGCATCCGTCGCCGCAATCTCCAGTAGCTCCTTGCGCAGACGCCTTTTCGATAACAGATCAGGGGGCGGTAAAATCGAAGCTCACGGGCTCCCGTACCGCTTCCAAAGGAACTTTCTCCACTCCACAAGGGAGTGCCATCACCAATCTTTTCGGCTCCAGTCCTTTCCCGTAAAATGCTGATAATCTCGCCATTCATTTCGGCCGATGCAAGAATGGCTTGCCCTTAGGCGCGCCCGGTAAATATCTTTGCCGCCTCGCAACATCAGAAAACGTCACCTCGCATCTTGCGTGTTTTCTTTTCAGCGATTTTGCCAGGTCTCCCTGCATATAAGACGGTTACGCATTCTGCCGTAAAGGAAAAGCCAGGCTTTTCCCTCTGCGTCCTTTGCTCTTGGGTTTTGCAAAGAGTCTCCTCAGAATGTGGATTCGCTCTCCTTCATTTAGGCTGGATCGTCTTCCTGGCAAGCTCTACGCCTCCCTTTAATTTCAGTTGTAAATGCTTTTCCACCTCTGTTTTCATAAACAAAGTGAGGGCACAATCCGTTTCCGGTACCAGAGATCGAAGACTCTTCTCTCTTTACTCCCTGCTTTGCAAAATTCGCCAAAAGCACCACATCCGTTCCATAACGGCTTCCGAATCCTGAATAATCGGTAGCCCTTGCATTGCCGTCATCCTTCTTTCCATGAACAAATCTGCTCTTTTCCTTATACGTCCTGTGACTTCGTTTCAGCCGGGCTTTCTGTCCTCTTTATCCTATTTCCCTGAAAACCATACTTGACTTCGTCTTTTCTCCGTCTTGGCTTCGCTTCGGTTCGAACCTCCTCCCGAACTCCCTTCTTCCCTTTTCAGTTTACAATCAGCTTTACCTTCTGGTTTAAGACAGGCGAAACCACCTCTCACTAAGCCCTCGCCCGGTGGCATAGTCTCCCACCGCCGGCGGCTGGAGTTTAGAACTCATAACCCCTCTTCTTCATTTTCAAACAACATCAAACGACCGCAGACCCAGAATACTGCTGGGGTTTAAGGACAAACCTGCTGCCATCTTGATGGACACGAACAAACTCGGAAGATAGCTGTGACAGCGAGGCCGACCACCGAAACCGTAGCCTCCCAAGCTTGGTCTCGTCTCTTACCCCCCCACCTGTCGAGTTCGATTCTGGTGAGAAAAATCGGCGCCAAATCCTTCACCAACGCACGGAAATCACCTGCCGTCCGCGGTAAAACAGAACAATACCTTTCCCCGGTCAAGGTATATTCCACGTCAATCAGCTTCATTTCCAGCCATGCTCTTGAATCTTCTTCAGCAAATCTGAAAAGCTTCCCTTTTAACCTCGCAATTTACTTCCGTACTGCTTCGGTCCTCCTCTGTAGCGCTTTCTGAGAATTTCCTTAAGAGCATCTGATCTTTTCACTCCAGAGCTCCTTGTTAGCCATCAAAACTTCTCCATATTCCACGCCTCTGGAGGTTTCCACCACAACCTCTCCCTCGTAAACTTATGCCCTTAGGGAGCGAAATAATATACCTTTCCCGCGGTTCGAAACTTTTGTTAATTACTCTGTCATCTATAACCCTTTCTTTGTAGCTTTTTTGGCTTTCTTTGCTGCTTTTCTATAATTTATGTATTGGATAAAACCAAAAATCTAAAATCTGATAATTTTGGGCAACGTTACCATGATCCTTCTTTTATAGCGTTCATATATTCTCCCCACTGCCCCAGTGTCAATGAATATTTTTCCGCCATAATAATAATGCTCTCTCCTGGCACTCTGCCCATCAAAGCAAATGATGGTCTTTCGTGCTTTATAGCATAACACATCCGTAAAAATAATATCAAAACAGTAGAGCTCTTGCCTCAACTGTCCCAGCTCCTCGCGTATTCTGCATTTCCTCCCTGCTTCTTATGAGCATCTCCTTTAAAAAAATTGGGTAAGGCACGAAGAGCCGAATTTCCTGTAGCAATTTCCACTGCTTTCTGGGCATATCCCCATAGACTCAGTCCCACACAGCTCAAAACAATTGTCTAAAAGCTTGTTTTCATTTTCGCAAGGAGAATCATGACGCATGCTCGGAGCCTCTCCAGGGTTTTTAAAAAGACATTTTGGGCCTCCACCGTCATCTTATCCGCTGTAGCAAAACACGTAGACCTTATGCTGCCCTTCCCTTCGGGAAATGTCACAATCACCACTTCCCGAAGCGAATCTGGTCAATGGAAATGCTGGATTTCTTCTCTCGTTTCCTTCTCCTGATAATCCACAAGAAAATCGGATCCGGATATCTTCCTTTTTCAATGCGAAGGCTGTCCTCCGGTTCTTCCCTTATCGCTATAGGAACAGCCGTTCCTCCGGCTCTCCTGTCATATAAGAATCGGCCGAGCCTCTGTGCTTTCCGCTAGGGCAAGACTGAACACTTTCCGGTTCTTCCTTTGCTTTTGTAAACCGTACCACAAAGTCGCCCCGCCATCTGACGAAGCCAGTCCTCTTCTGCCAATCTAGGAATAAGCATGATGGATTCGATGATCCGGTGTAAATCATATTCGCCTTTCCTCTTCCTGTTCTTTTCTTTTTACAATCGGATAAACTCGCTACAGCCCTTTTCACAGCCTGATTTTATCTGCCAGAATCTCTTCCACACGACTCAAAATCGAGATTGTGATAGCGTTTCGCCGATGCCGGCTTCAGGCTTTTCTCCGAAAAATCTTTGTTATCCGCCTGAAAGCGTCTTTCAGCTCCTAAAACCTTTGGATCATTTCTCTGGCCTTGGCTCGGCCAGACGAATCTTTTCATCCCACTCCAGCTCTCAATATAAACAGGCGGATAGCTCCTGCCCCAGATGATCTTTAATACTGTTATGGCTTTGGGGTTCCGATGCAGAAGAAGCCCTGCCCGACTCTCCCGAAAATCTTTATCATGGGCCGCGCAATACACCATATCCCAAGGCGGTATCGTATTTGCGCTTTCCATCATTTTCCCTCCGAAAAGTTTAAAAACTCTCCCTCTTCGAAAGAAAATGATGTTCTCCCCCTCCTTCTCCGCGTTTATAGGCGGGTGAGCGAGAGATAATCGCACCGCTCCTTCTTTCACCAGCTCTCGAGAAAATGCTATCCCTTTCCCTTGGATTTTCCACCAGATATAATAGATCATTGCTTCTCATTCTCCTAAGGCTGGCCCGGGCCTGATTCTCCTTCTCATCCCGCAGACTTGGGGCTTCTCACTACTACCATCATCAGAGCTATAGCTCTTACTGCTTTTCTGACCGACCGTGGAATTCCTTCATTCTTTGCCGTACTGCTCTTTTACCGCTTTGACTCTCCAGGTGAAATTTCCCCAGTACTTTCCTTGTTGCCCTTACCGGAGAACTGCTTTCCTCTTTGGGCGGAATCTTTTCCGGATTCGCCCGTAGATTCCTTGGTACTCTCCTTATTTAACCTTCGGATTTGGTCGATGTTTCTTCCTCCGAGCTTTCTTCGTAGTCTTTTTCCGTTCTGGCCGTTTCTTCTTGCTCTCTTTAATTGGCTTCGTAATCACAACCCTTCCTTACTGCTCTCTGAGGCGACTTCGTCGCCTTTAAATTCAGTGAAAAGCCTGTAATGCTTGAAAACAAAAAGCAAACCGCGGTAATGGCCGGGATAAGGCAAAGCGACTAGAATATCCCCGATAAAATTGGCTTCTTCATCATACGCTCCTTCTTCTTTTCTTTCTATGATCCTTCATACCTAATCTATAACCCGCTTGCAAAAACATTTTTCCTTAAGAATCTTGCATATTTTAACATGAAAATGCAGAACAATCTATGAGAACTAAGCCCAGATTTAACTTATCTGCTTCAGCCTTCTATATTTTTATGTAAAAATTTCACTCTTCAAAATACTTTAAAATTTTCTCTTAAAAATACTTTAAAATTTCTCCTTACTTCTCCGGAAGAAACAATCTTCATACGCCCTCTTGGCAACACTGCGGAAGAAAGAACCGTCTCAAATCCCTTCTACCGCCCTCGACCTTCTGATGATTCTCCAGAGGATATCCTTGGATTAATAAGATACCACTTCCTATACTCTTCTTCTACCTTGTCCCGATCTAAAAGAAAATAGTAGAGCAAGTAGAAAACAAGAAACTGATTTCGGTTTAGTTTCACTTCTTTTTCCTCATGATAATCAAGCATTTCGCAATGCCGGGCTCCTGGGAAATCGGCTTCCGGCGAAGATTAATCGACCCATAATACAATGGCTAAGAAGAAGAATCGCTAAACTGTCCTTCCAGCTAAAGATTCCCTAGCTTTTCGCTATAAAACAGGTCATTTACCCGCTTAATGAGCTCTATCAAAAACCTCCTTCGCGTTTTACCTGTGGTACGCAGCAGGTTAAAACCAATGAGTTCTTGTTTTTCTCCCTGGAAGCGGGTCAAGATACTGAGTACCAGCCGGAGCCTTGGGAAAAGAAGGTTACCATCTACCGTCCGGCAGTTTGATAATCGCTAAGGAAAACGGTACCTTCGAAATATGGGAAAGATATCTTCTCCATGGGAAGCTTTTGATTCTTCTTTTACATTTCCGTATTGGTGGAGTCAATTCATCAAATAAAAGTACGCGGGTTCCAAGATAAGCATACAGTTTCTTAGCTGATAAAAACCTTAATATTTCTGTAGAAGATAAGGGCTCCATAATTCCTCCAATTTCTATATAAGATCAGATTATTATGAATGCAGATATGAACATAAACTAATGATATATGAACATAAACTATTTGAAGTTCAAAATAAGTTATATACTAATCCCAGAACATCTTGGGATACCGTGACATGACGAGAATCAGACCGTGATACCACCGTGAAAGGTGGTGTCTTCGCTTGACCATAGCGCCATAACTCTATAGTGAGGCAAAGGCGAGAGCCGGATTTGGACGGTGATCAGGGTGTTGCAGACCCACGCCTTACCACTTGGCTACTTCGCCACACATTCTCTTGGCTTGGCGAAGAAATGAGGAAACGCCTCAGATGGTCGAACCAACGACACCACGGGTTAACAGCCGCGACCTTACTGACAGGCTATGGGGCATAAATAAATATCCGATTGAAAGAGTTTATCATAGTAAAATAAGATGTCAGACAAAAACCAGGTGCATTGGATAAGCCTCGACCTATTATTAACTTTGTCAGCTGAATGTGCTACTTACACCTCAATCCTATCTCGTTCTCTTAAGGGGTCTTACTCTTGCGATGGATACTCATCTTGATTGGCTTCACGCTTAGATGCCTTCAGCGTTTATCCATTCCCAACTTGCCTACCCTGCTATGGGTTGATTCCCAACAGGTACAGCGAGGTCAGTGCATCGGTCCTCTCGTACTAAGGACAGATCTCGATATCCTACGCCCGCCGGATAGGGACCGAACTGTCTCGACGTTCTGAACGGCTCGCGTACCAGCAATGGGCGAGCGGCAACCGCGCAGGACCGACTTCAGCCCCAGATGCGATGAGCCGACATCCAGTGCCAAACCTCCCATCGATGTGAACTCTTGGGAGATCAGCCTGTATCCAAGTGCTTTTATCCGTTGACGATGGCAATCCCACTTTCATACCACCAGATCACCCAGGTGTATTTCTACTCTGCTGGATAGCCGCGCAAAGTCAGCTCCTTATGCCTTTACACTCTTTGGATGGTTTCCAACCATCTGAAAATTCTTTAGAGCGCCTCCGACCGCAGGCGACCGCTGATCAAACTCCCACTGGCGGCTGACCGCCAATGACTTACGGCCTGGGTTAGAAATCAATAACATAAAGAATTTGGTATCCAACAGCGGCTCTGATAAAATTGAAGTTCTATCTTCGTCTCCCACCCTTACCATACATTACGGTCCAGTATCAAGATGCGGCTCGGGTCTTTCGTCTGGCGCGGGTAACCAGCATCTGCTGGCATAATTCCACCGGGTGCATTGTTGGAGACAGCGCTCAAATCATTACTTCTTTCATTGGTCGGAACTGCCCGACAAAGAATTTCGCTACTGCCCAGGACCGTTATAGACACGGCCGCCGTTTACTAGAGCTTCCGTTTAAGCTTCGCCCGCCGCCTCTCTTAACCTTCCAGCACTGAGCATCAGCCCATATACACCCCCTGCCACGGTTTCATAGACCATGTTTTTGCCCGACAGTTGCCCGAAACCGCCTTTTCTCTGGCCCCAGTGCCTGGCGCCCGCCCCTCCCGAGATTGCAGGGTCATTGCCGGTTCCTGTGTGCTGCCACACACGGCCTTACGGATTACTCGCTCACTGTAATAGTTTGCGGTAGGCTTACTACGCTGTGCAGCTTTTCTCGCCGCAGGAGTCTAAACTTCTCTACTTCTTGCATTTCAGTCCGCATCAGGTCTTCAAGTTTTCAGCGGTTTTCCTACTACCTCCTGCCTCCCTTGCCAGTCTTCTCATTCCCGCTCTCTCTTTCTCCATGTCCCATTTGATTTGTAGTAGTGCTGGAATCTACACCAGTTGTCCATCATTTTACACTTCTCAGCCTCGCCTTAGGCCCAGCTTACCGGTGATCAACTACCCTGCGACCGCCCGGTGTTCAGCCTGGAAGTTCTCACCTCCATCTCGCTACTCATTCCGGCATTCTCTCTTCAAACTCCGGCTCGCTTCATTTTTTCCCTTCATTTCGGCGCCTCTACCGTTTACACATCCCTAAACTTCAGTGTATGTTTTGCTTCCGGTGGTGCCGGCGCGGACACTCGACTAGTGAGCTATACGCACTCACGTTATACGCTTCTAAGCCAACGTCTGGTTGTCTGTAAATCCCATCCTTTACCACTTAACATACTTTGGGATTGTAGCTACTGTAAGTCGACATTTCCCTTTTTGACTGGGTATATCCCGCAGTCTGACTCCCATGTATGTCTATGCCATTCGGGTTGATATCTGTTGGTGAACTTTGACGCCCTCAAAATTCAATTGCTCTACTGCGTTAGACTCTCCAGCAAGGCCTTCCCATTCCGAGAGGGAACCAGCTGTCTCCGGGTTCGATTGAATTTCACCCACTGTCACCTCATCGCCACCGCGCGCCAACGGATGTGCGTTCGGGCCTCGCAAATTTTGCTTTAACTACGCATCCTGGACATGGATGGGTCCGCGGTTTCGGGTCTGTATCTGCTGACTTTGCGCCCTATTCAGACTCGCTCTCGCTGACCGGATATGATCCTTAACGCGCCAATGCTATAACTCGCCGGACGTTTCTGCAAAAGTGCCAGTTCAGCGCGCTATTCCGGTTGTAGCAGGTTCGGGTTCTCTTTCCTCCTCCGGGTCGCTGCC